>ULXH01007799.1_pt1 | contig 24339 bp, 18 predicted proteins | sample 1961101 | NCBI WGS metagenome assembly ULXH01 (sample SAMEA4835833, study PRJEB28245) | human gut metagenome | biome: gut microbiome; material: fecal sample | place: Denmark | collected 2008 | reverse complement strand
CCCCAGCCACAAAAATGGCAAAGCCGGGCGAAACCGTATTGCTCAGCCCATGCTGCGCCAGCTTCGACCTCTTCAAGAGCTACGAAGACCGCGGCGACCAATTTAAAGAATGTGTAAAGAATCTGTAAAACCCCATATATAAGGATGGATTTACTTAAGAATTTATTTAAAGGCGATAGAATAATCTGGATTATATTCCTGCTTCTCTGCTTTGTTTCCATCATCGAGGTATTCAGCGCATCGAGTACCTTGACCTATAAGAGTGGAGACCATTGGCACCCCATCACCATGCACATGTTGCTCTTGACGGTAGGAGCCCTTGTGGTGTTTATAGTGCATAATATCCCAGTAAAACTGTATAAGTCTATTTATGCAATCTTGCTTCTACCCGTATCGTGGATAATGCTTATCTTCGTGTTAATCATGGGAGAGGTGACAAACTCCGCAAAACGATGGATTGATTTGGGATTCATCCAGTTTCAACCGTCCGAGTTGGCCAAAATGGGAACTATCATTGTGGTGGCGCTAATCTTGTGGAAGACTCAGTCGGAAAAGGAGAAAGGAGAAGCCGATCCTAAAGCCATGAAATATATTCTTGGTATAACAGGCATAAGCTGCATCCTGATATTTACGGAGAATCTGTCTACAGCTTTGTTACTGTGCATCAGCGTATATCTCATGATGTTCGTAGGCCGAGTGCCATGGAAACAGATGCTCAAACTTACAGCCGTATGCGTAGGACTTGTAGCCTGCGGATATCTGACGATTAAATATATCCCAACAGAACAGTTCAAAGACACTAAGCTGGAGCGTATCATAACCTGGCAGTCACGACTGAACACAAGTTCTAACATCACCAATGTTCCGCCGGAAAAGTATGACTTGGAGAACAATGTCCAAACCACACAAGCCAATATCGCCATAGCCGGAGGAGGTTTTATGGGAAAAGGACCGGGCAACAGTGTGCAGCGCGACTTTCTTCCTCAGGCTTATTCCGACTTTATCTACGCCATCATCATAGAAGAGCTTGGTCTGGCAGGTGGAGCAGTAGTGGCGTTCTTATATATATGGCTACTAATGCGAATAGGTAAAATAGTACAAAACTGCGACAGCTCTTATTATGCATATCTCATTATGGGTATCGGTATATTGTTGACTTGTCAGGCGCTCATGAATATGATGGTGGCGGTAGGACTTATGCCAGTAACCGGTCAGCCGTTGCCGCTAATCAGTAGAGGTGGTACGTCGATATTGGTGAACTGTACTTACATAGGAATTATCTTAGGTGTGAGCCGATATGCCAACGAGCTGAAAGCTGAAAAAGAAAAAGAAGAAGCAGAAAAACAGCTACAAGTACAAGAGGCCGCCATAAATGTTCTGAAGGCTGCTGCCGAAATAGTAAAACAAGACAATAATAACGAACAAGCTGAGCAATTAGAAAAATAGCTATCAACGACTTATATTTTAAAAGTAAAAGAATAATTCATTTACAAGTTTATTCCTAACTTTGCAATAAAATAGGTGTATCATGAAAGGCAATTTAAAAGTCATAATCAGCGGTGGAGGAACTGGAGGACATATATTTCCTGCGGTATCCATAGCCAATGCCATAAAAGAACAGCATCCCGACGCTGAGATTTTATTCGTAGGAGCGGAAGGACGTATGGAAATGCAACGTGTACCTGCCGCCGGATATAAGATAATAGGTCTTCCGGTAGCAGGATTCGACCGCAAGCATCTCTTGAAGAATTTCAGCGTTATCATTAAGCTGATAAGAAGTCAGTGGAAGGCGAGAAAAATCATCAAGGAATTCAAGCCGGATGTGGCAGTGGGTGTAGGTGGCTATGCCAGCGGACCGACGCTGAAGATGGCTGGAATGATGGGAGTGCCTACATTGCTTCAAGAACAGAACTCGTACGCTGGGGTTACCAACAAGCTTCTGGCTAAAAAGGCATGCAAGATATGCGTAGCCTACGAGGGTATGGAGAAGTTCTTCGACAAAGATAAGATTATCATCACCGGTAACCCCGTGCGACAGGGATTGCTGAATCATAATATCAGCCATGAAGATGCGGTTAAATCGTTCGGACTTGACCCGCAGAAGAAGACTGTACTAATAATAGGCGGCAGCCTTGGAGCACGCACACTGAACAACTGCATGATTAACGGCATTGAAACTATCCGTAAATCGGACGTGCAGGTTATATGGCAAACCGGAAATGGGTACATCAATGAGGCAAGAAGCGCAATGAAGAAAATAGGCAACGTGCCTAACGTCTTCGTTACCGACTTCATCTCTGACATGGCAACCGCTTACAGCGCAGCCGACCTGATTATCAGTAGAGCCGGAGCAAGTTCCATCTCGGAATTCTGCTTATTGGGTAAACCTGTAATTCTGGTACCTTCGCCCAACGTGGCCGAAGACCATCAGACTAAGAACGCACTAGCATTGGTAAACAAGGATGCAGCGCTCTACGTGAAAGACAAGGAAGCCGACGGCAAGCTACTTAAATTAGCTATACAGACTGTGGCTCAGCCTGATAAATTAAAAGACCTAAGTACTAACATCAAGAAGCTGGCATATACAGACTCAGCAAACGTAATAGCACGCGAGGTATGCAAGCTGGCTTTAAATCATAAAGGATAAAAACGAAATGAATACAAATACATTGAAAGCGGTTTACTTTGTAGGTGCCGGTGGAATAGGCATGAGTGCACTGGTTCGCTATTTCCTCTCTAAAGGGAAAGCGGTAGGAGGCTATGACCGTACAGCAAGCGCACTGACCGAAAAGTTAAGACAAGAAGGCGCGGACATTCATTACGAAGATAACGTAGCACTGATTCCAGAAGTATTCTTGAATCCGGAAACTACGCTGATAGTATATACTCCGGCTATCCCGGCAGAGCATAAAGAGCTGACATATTTTCGTGAACATAACTTCGAAATACAGAAAAGAGCGCAGGTACTGGGCATGATTACGCAGACCGAACGCGGACTGTGTGTGGCGGGTACTCACGGAAAGACTACCACATCGACTATGGCGGCGTTCTTGCTCGACAATTCGCATGTAAAGTGTAACGCTTTCTTGGGAGGTATCTCTAAAAATTACGGGACCAACTTGCTTGTATCCGACCAAAGCGACTTTGTAGTGATAGAAGCGGACGAGTTTGACCGCTCTTTCCATTGGTTGACACCGTATGCCACAGTCATTACAGCAACCGACTCTGACCATCTGGATATCTACGGAACTCACGAAGCATACCTGGAAAGTTTCCGTAAATATACATCTCTGATACGTCCCGATGGTTACCTTATCATAAAAAAAGGCATAGATTTACAGCCCGACGTGAAAGAAGGAGTAACAGTGTATACTTATTCTGATAAGGAAGGCGATTTCCACGCCGAGAACATACGCATAGGAAACGGAGAAATTTTCTTCGACTTCATCTCGCCATTAGGAAATATCAAAGACGTGCAGCTGGGTGTGCCAGTATATGTCAACATAGAAAACGGCATCGCAGCTATGGCCTTGGCACAGATAGGAGGAGCTACAGCCGAAGAAATAAAAGCAGCTATGCCTCAGTTCAAAGGAGTAGACAGACGCTTCGACTTTAAGTTGAAGAACGACCATATCGTTTTCTTGAGCGACTACGCTCATCATCCTGCGGAAATCAAGCAAAGTGTGTCTTCGCTCAGAATGCTCTATCCCGACAAGAAGCTTACGGCAATATTCCAGCCGCACCTGTACACCCGTACACGCGACTTCTATAAGGATTTCGCCGATAGCTTGTCGCTACTCGACGAGGTGATACTGCTCGACATCTATCCAGCCCGCGAACTGCCGATAGAAGGAGTAACCAGCAAACTGATTTACGACAATCTACGCCCCGGCATAGAGAAGACTATGTGTCATAAGGAAGACTTGATAGAACTGCTGAAAACAAAGAATATAGAAGTTCTCATCACCTTAGGAGCCGGCGATGTAGACAACTATGTCACACCTATTTATGAATTATTGAAAGACAGATGATAAAACGTATTCTCATACTTCTCACTTTAGTTGTCATGGCAGTATATGCCATAGCAGCCGCCGTCTTATTCAGCAAAAAGCCTGAGCAAGAGGTATGTAAAGGCATGTCGTTAGCTATAAAAGACAGCATAGACTATGGCTTCACTACCGAGCAACAGATAAAGTCGGTCCTTAAGAAGAAAGGATTGTTTCCTGAAGGAAAGAGTCTGAAAGATATCAACGTGAGAAGCATAGAGAAAATTCTGGCGCAATATCCATTCATAAAAAACGCTGAGTGCTATATCACATCGGGCAACAAAGTGAATATAGAGATTTACCAGCGAATCCCTGTAATTCGGGTAATCAGCGACAACGGAGACAACTATTACATTGATAACGAAGGAAAGGTCATGGATTACACAGACCAAGCTGTACATGTAGCTATCGCAACCGGATTCATAGACCGTAAATTCGCGCAAAACGAATTGTACGAACTGGGAAAATACATCCGGACGAACCCCTTTTGGAAATCACAAGTAGAACAGATTCATGTCACACCGAAAAAAGAAATTGAAATAGTGCCGCGAGTAGGCGACCAAATACTCTTTTTAGGAAAGATTGATGATTATACGGAAAAATTCAGTAAATTGCAAAAATTCTACAAAGAAGCGCTGAATGAAGTGGGTTGGAATAAATACAACCGTATCAATGTAGAGTTTGGCAACCAAATTATTTGCACCAAAAAAGATAAATAAATATATAAGATATGGCAGCAACAGATTTTATAGTAGCTATAGAGCTGGGCTCAACTGAAATTTCAGGTCTTGCAGGGAAAAAGAATACGGATGGAAGTATCCGTATATTAGCTCATGCAGCCGAACGCTCAACAGACTGCATCAAGAAAGGACGGATTTACAACCTTGATAAAACCGCCCAATGTCTGACCACCGTTATAGGAAAACTCGAAGATTCACTACAAGCCTCTATCAAGAAGGTTTATGTAGGCATAGGAGGGCTATCAGTAAAGTCTGTACGCAATAAAGAGGCCAAGCAGATGCCCGAAAATACCATCATCTCGCAAGCGTTAATTGATGTGATGATGAACGACAACCTGAAGATGCCGTTGGTAGATCAGGAAATCATCGCCGTAGAAACTCAGGAATATAAAATCGGCAAGAATCAGTCGTCTACAGAACCGGTAGGTATCTCGTCGGACTGTATAGAAGGTAATTACCTGAATATCGTGGCCAACGAATCGCTGAAAAAGAATATCCATAAATGCTTCAAGCAAACACGATACGAAATAGCCGGATATATTTTGTCGCCAATAGCTACGGCTAACGCGATACTTACTCCAAACGAAAAGCGTTCGGGATGTGTCATGGTAGATTTCGGTGCAGAAACAACTACCGTAGCAGTTTATCGAGGCGTACTTCGCCACTTGGCTGTTATCCCATTGGGTGGCAATAACATTACTAAGGATATCTGCTACCAACAAATCGAAGAAGACGACGCCGAGGCTCTGAAGATTAGCTACGCCAGCGCATATACCGACGATGAAAAGTATAAGGAAGAGGCCAACAAGGAATTCTCGATAGACAAATGTAGCATCAACGCACAGACTCTACTCGATATAGCACAGGCACGTGAGACTGAAATCTTAGAGAACGTAAAGAACCAGATTATGCTATCGGGCTACAACGACAGCCTGCTAGCAGGAATCATCATCACTGGTGGAGCGGCTAAGATTCACAACATGGAAGAAGCTATAGCCCAAATCACCAAGATTGATAAGATACGTATCGCCAAAGAAAGCCTCATTGAGCTTCAGAACGCTCCGGCATTCCTTGTTGACGGTACACAATACACACTTATCGGACTGCTTGACGCAGGAAAGGATAACTGCTGTAAAGTAGACCCTAATCAATCGCAAAGCAACTTCCTCGACCAACTGAAAGAGGAGGAAGACAAGAAGAAAGAGGAAGCCGAAAGACAGCGCATAGCCGAAGAACAAGCTCGCCAGCAAGCCGCCGAAGAAGCAGCACGCAAGAAGGCTGAAGAAGAAGAGGCTAAACGCAAGGAAGAATTGCAGCAACGCAATAATATGTATATATCACTGATTAGCGAATCGAAAGAATTGCTCGGACGGAAGAAATACAAAGAAGCGCTCAACAAGGCTTACGAGGCAAGAAACCTGCATCTATCCGACAAGGAAGACGATGTGGAAGCGTTGATTAACAACATTGAACGACAGAAATCGGAGAATAACACATTCTCTAAGCTGATTCGTTTCTTGAAAGACGGAGCCGAAAACTTAACAAAAGATTAATATAGATTCACCATACATAAAAAGAGATAGAATATCATGAGTGAGAATAGAATAATGTCTGGAGAATTTCTCGGGGAACATGCCTCACCAAGCATCATCAAGGTAATTGGTGTAGGTGGCGGTGGAGGTAACGCCGTTAACCACATGTACAGAGAAGGTATACACGAAGTTACATTCGTGGTTTGCAATACAGATAACCAGGCACTCGATGAGTCGCCTGTCCCCATAAAACTGCAGTTAGGTAAAGAAGGCTTGGGAGCTGGGAACCGTCCGGAAAGAGCGCGCAAGGCTGCCGAAGAGAGCATAGACGATATTAAGGGTATGCTGAATGATGGATGCAAGATGGTATTCATCACTGCAGGTATGGGAGGTGGTACCGGTACCGGAGCAGCTCCTATCATTGCCAAGACTGCTAAAGAGATGGGTATACTTACAGTGGGTATCGTTACTATCCCGTTCTTGTTCGAAGGCAACAAAAAGATAGACCAAGCACTTGATGGTGTTGAGGCTATCAGTAAGCATGTAGATGCGTTGTTGGTTATCAACAATGAGCGTCTGCGCGATGTTTATTCCGACTTGAGCTTGATGAACGCTTTCGGTAAAGCCGATGACACCTTGTCGGTAGCGGCTAAGAGTATCGCCGAGATTATCACTATCCGCGGTAAGATTAACCTCGACTTTAACGACGTGAAGACGGTGTTGAAAGATGGTGGCGTAGCTATCATGAGTACCGGATACGGAACAGGCGAAGGCCGTGTAAGCAAGGCTATCAACGATGCTTTGCACTCTCCGTTGCTTAACAACAATGATATCTTCAACTCTAAGAAGGTATTGTTCAACATCTCTTACAGCCCAAGCAGCGAGCTGATGATGGAAGAAATGAACGAGGTACACGAGTTCATGAGCAAATTCAGCAACGATGTGGAAACCAAATGGGGTGTTTACATTGACGAAGGCTTGGAAGACAAGGTTAAATTCACCATCCTTGCTACCGGATTCGGCGTGAAAGACGTCCCGGGCATGGAGAAGGTAATAGCTAAACATACCGAAGAGGAACTGGAAATCATTAAGCAGGAAGAAGAAAAGCAAGAAGAAAAAGACAGAAGAAGAACTATCGTATACGAACTGAACGATAAGAGACCTCTGTATAATAAATTCTACATCTTCACACAAGAAGACCTCGACAACGATGATATTATCAGCATGGTAGACACTACTCCTACACACAGTAGAAAGAAGAACATGCTTGAAAGCATCAAGGCAAAGTCTTCTAACCACGAAAGTTCGCATCCGGCACCAGAACAGCAGGAAAATGCTACACCGAACATGATTAAATTTTAAACATTACATTAAAACTAAACAATATGGATTTATTCGATCAGATTAGCAATGATATCAAAGAAGCCATGAAGGCTAAAGATAAAGTGAGACTGGAAACACTGCGTAACGTGAAGAAGGTTTTCCTCGAAGCAAAAACCGCTCCGGGAGCTAACGACGTTCTGACCGACGACACCGCTCTGAAGTTGATGCAGAAACTGGTTAAACAGGGAAAAGACTCAGCAGAAAGCTACACCAATGCCGGACGTCCGGAGTTGGCCGAAGCAGAAATGGCTCAGGTAAAGGTCATCGAGACTTACTTGCCTAAGCAGCTCAGCGCAGAAGAGCTCGAAGCTAAGTTGAAAGACATCATCGCCCGCACAGGAGCTACTTCTGGCAAAGATATGGGTAAGGTGATGGGCGTAGCTAGCAAAGAATTGGCTGGCTTGGCAGAAGGCCGCGCTATCTCGGCTAAAGTAAAAGAATTGTTAGCGTAATAAATAATAGACTCTCTCTCATATAAATATACCTAAGCCTGTATGCGGTGAGATACTGCGTACAGGCTTTCTTTTGTCTTATAATCTCATATTCCTTTCGCAATAGGAAGCTATTCCATTTGCAATAGGAAACCATTCCATTCGCAATAAGAATTTAGTTTCTCATATCAGAACAACTCCTTAAGCACAGGAAGCGATTTCATCTCCGGGAAATCGGGCAGATGCAATCTGTAATACTCCATCATAACATCTACGCAACGATTGCGCTCTGCACGACTCATGGCAAACAGATGCATAGTATCATAATTCATACGCATCAGCACATCTATACGAGCCGATTCCTCAGCCGAAAGGAAGATGCCATGCAGCGGACGCTCGGATACAAAACATGCGTTCTGCATATCGAAAAAATCACCGGCAGTATATCCCTCAGTATTAGGATAAAGCCCCAAGAAGCGAGAAAAACGCATCAAGAACACCAAGTGGAAGTTGGCAAAAGTACCCTGACACCCGTCGAGCCACTGCATTGAATTACACAGATAAGCGAATAAAGGCTGATTTCCGGCTTCCTCGTACAATGAGCGACTCAGAAATTCGGAGAGAAACAAAGCGATGGCCGATTTATACGGATCGTAAGGAATAGAGCAATAAGTCACCATAGCACGCGCCTCACGTACGGGATGCAGCGAAGAACGAGGCTTTACATCGGCCACAAACTCAACCATGTGCAATGGCTGAAACAGCACCTGACGAACCGTAGACCTACGCAAACGGACAGCTGGGACAAGAAAAGAGCCTCTACCCTCTTCCCTACTGAAAATATGAACGATATTCGACTTATCATTATATTTGAACACGCTCAATACTATGCCATGAAATTCTTGCAACATACTTATATCTTAATAACTCAGACAGTAAATCCTATGGTGCAAATATACAAGAAATACCCAAAACTATAATCTTGCACCCCTAACCAGCTGATACACCCTTATAAAATGTGAAAAAAAGTGTGGAAAGTATTGTGAGTATGGAAATTTCTTCATACCTTTGCAACCGCAATTAAGGAAAGACGCCTTCGATTGTCGCATGACGGAATTCTTCCGCAAAAACGGATGGCCCGTTCGTCTATCGGTTAGGACGCAAGATTTTCATTCTTGAAAGGGGGGTTCGATTCCCCCACGGGCTACATAATAAACAAAATCACGAACAATATTAAAGATTAGTCGAGATGGCAAATCACAAATCATCTATTAAGAGAATCAGACAAGAAGAAAAAAGAAGACTTCACAACAGATATTATGCAAAAACTATGCGTAACGCAGTGAAGAAACTTCGTGAGACAACTGACAAAGCAGCTGCTGTAGCTTTGTTCCCAAGTGTACAAAAGATGTTGGATAAATTGGCTAAGCGCAACATTATCCACGCTAACAAGGCCGCTAACTTGAAGTCTAAATTAGCTGCTCACATCAGCAAAATGGCTTAAGTAACAGCTTACTAAAGATATTAAGACCGAATCGGAAACGATTTGGTCTTTTGTCTTTTATACCCACCCTATTCGCAAACCCTACTCTCCCCTTTATCGATTTTTAAGTTTCGCGCTGTTTTTTAACTGCATAACAGACTTTTATCTCGCAGTTTTTTTGTAATTTTGAACATTGAACAAATTAAGTATTTTACAATATAAAATGAGCGAAGAACTTACTCCAAACAGCGGTAGCAATTACTCGGCAAGCAGTATCCAAGTACTAGAAGGACTGGAAGCCGTACGTAAACGTCCCGCCATGTATATCGGTGACATCAGCGAAAAAGGTCTGCACCATCTGGTATACGAAGTTGTAGACAACTCTATAGACGAGGCATTGGCCGGTTACTGTTCACACATAGAAGTTACTATTAACGAAGATAATTCAATCACCGTACAGGATAACGGTCGTGGTATCCCTGTAGATTTCCATCAGAAAGAAAAGAAATCGGCACTCGAAGTAGTTATGACCGTACTTCACGCCGGTGGTAAATTCGACAAAGGATCGTATAAGGTTTCAGGCGGTTTGCACGGTGTGGGTGTATCGTGTGTTAACGCGCTTTCAAGCCACATGACAACAAACGTATTCCGCAACGGAAAAATCTATCAGCAGGAATACGAATATGGTAAGCCTCTGTACGCAGTGAAAGAAGTAGGAACTACCGACATCACCGGTACACGACAGACTTTCTGGCCCGATGCGAGCATTTTCGTAACAACCGAATATAAATATAACATTCTGCAAGCGCGTATGCGAGAATTGGCTTATCTGAACAAGGGTATCACCATTACTCTTACCGATAAGCGCGTAAAAGAAGAAGACGGAAGCTACAAAAAAGAAGTCTTCCACTCTGAAGAAGGCGTAAAAGAATTCGTGCGCTTCTTGAACTCAAGCAACACTCCGCTTATTGACGATGTTATTTATCTGAATACAGAAAAGCAGGGTGTGCCCATTGAATGCGCCATCATGTATAACACCGGATTCCGCGAAAATCTGCACTCGTATGTAAACAATATCAATACGATTGAAGGTGGTACGCACGAAGCAGGTTTCCGTACAGCACTGACACGTGTACTTAAAAAATATGCCGAAGAGAGCAAAGCTCTTGAGAAAGCAAAAGTAGAAATCTCGGGCGAGGACTTCCGCGAAGGTCTTATCGCCGTTATCTCTGTTAAGGTTTCAGAACCGCAGTTCGAAGGACAGACCAAGACTAAGTTGGGTAACAACGAAGTGAGCGGTGCCGTTAATCAGGCTGTAGGTGAAGCGTTGACCAACTATCTTGAAGAGCATCCTAAAGAAGCCAAGATGATAGTAGACAAGGTTGTGCTGGCAGCTACCGCACGTGTAGCAGCACGCAAGGCACGCGAATCGGTTCAGCGCAAGAGCCCGATGGGTGGAGGCGGATTGCCGGGTAAACTGGCCGACTGCTCAAGCCGTACTGCCGAAGAATGCGAATTGTTCCTCGTCGAGGGTGACTCGGCAGGTGGTTCTGCTAAACAGGGCCGTAGCCGTCAGTTCCAAGCTATTCTGCCGCTTCGCGGTAAGATATTGAACGTGGAAAAAGCCATGTGGCACAAAGCGTTCGAGAGCGATGAAGTAAACAATATCATTCAGGCACTGGGTGTGCGTTTCGGCGTAGAAGGCGAAGAAGACAGCAAGAAGGCAAACATCGACAAACTGCGTTATCACAAGGTAATCATCATGACCGATGCCGACGTCGATGGTTCTCACATCGACACCCTTATCATGACATTGTTCTACCGCTATATGCCTCAGGTTATTCAGGGCGGACACTTATACATAGCCAACCCGCCGTTGTACAAATGTACCAAGGGTAAGGTTAGCGAGTATTGCTATACCGACGAAGAGCGTCAGGCGTTCATGCAGAAGTATGGCGACGGAACAGAAAACGGTATCCACACTCAGCGATATAAAGGTTTGGGAGAAATGAACCCGGAACAGTTGTGGGAAACTACCATGAACCCGGAAACACGTATCCTGAAACAGGTTAGTATAGAGAATGCAGCCGATGCCGACTATATCTTCTCTATGCTGATGGGCGACGATGTTGCTCCACGTCGTGAATTTATTGAGAAACATGCCACTTATGCTAATATCGATGCGTAAGCGAAGTATTGATATATAAATTAAAACAACCAACCTAATTAATCTAAAATCCTACCTCACATCTTACAACGAGGGAACTCCGGAACTTCTGCACAGGATTTCCGGAGTTTTTTTATGCCCATACGGGAAGTATGTCAATCAAAATCAGTATTTTTGAAAATGATTGATAATAACAGAACTAATACAACAGAAAACATGAAGCTAATATTCCGCATTCAGTACAGAACTATCTGGGGAGAAAACCTCGTGGTTCTTATCGACAATGAAAATGGAACGGCCCAAGAAATATCGCTATCTACAGCTAACGGCAACGATTGGCAGGGAGAATGCGTCATCCCCGACGAAGAGCGCAGAACTGCCGTAAACTATCGGTATGCCATCTATCGCAATAAACAATGCATACGAAAGGAATTAAGCCCGATGCCGCACACTGTGTATATGGGCAACAAGCAACAGCAGATATATATAATAGACGACTGCTGGAGAGACGTGCCGCACGATAACTACCGCTACAGCTCGGCTTTCGGAGGGTTCTATACCACAGAGCCAGCCAACGTATTGGCGGATAGTGTAGGCAGCTGCATAGTATTCAGAGCCGTATGCCCCGGACTCGACAAGAAGCAGCAGCGACTTGGCATCTCGGGTAGCTGCGATGCGTTAGGACGCTGGGAGGCTTGTCGCCCACTACGTATGCATGAAGTACAGCCCAACGTATGGCAGTTGGCGATAGACTCAAGCACGCTACGCTCGCCTTTCGAATATAAGTTCGTGGCCATTAATGAAGAAACAGGAGCTATAGAGGCATGGGAAGCCGGGAATAACCGCATTTTCAACATACAGCCGCTGATGCGTGGCGAGACTTATTTGCCTATGGAAACAGAAGTTTCGTTCCAGAGCGAACCATGCCGCATTGCGGGAACAGCCATACCGGTATTCTCGCTTCGCTCTGAAGGCAGTTTCGGTACAGGCGACTTCGGCGACCTGAAGACACTCATTGAATGGGCTGCCATGACCAAGCAAAAAGCCGTACAAATATTGCCCATCAACGACACTACCATGTCGCACACGTGGATGGACTCTTACCCATATAACAGCATCTCTATCTATGCCTTCCACCCCATGTACATTGACGTTAGGCAGTTGCCCCAACTAAAGGATACAGCCCGCAGAGAGTACTACGAAGAGGAAAGGCAGAAACTGAACAAGTTGCCTCAGCTTGATTACGAAGGAGTGAACAACGTAAAGCGAGCTTACCTGAAAGAAATATACGTTCAGGAAGGCGAAGCCATATTAGCGTCGGAAGAGTTTAAAGAGTTTTACAACAAGAACAAAGAATGGCTCATACCGTATGCCGCTTATTCGTTCCTAAGAGATAAGTTCCACACATCCGATTTCAACAATTGGAGGGAATACAGCAAGTACGACCCCGAACTTATACAGACTCTCTGCAATGAGAAGAGTACCGACTATAAAGAGATAGCATTCCACTTGTTCATTCAGTTCGAGCTGCACGTACAGCTGCTGAAAGCGTGCAACTACGGACGCGAAAAAGGTGTATTGGTAAAAGGCGATATCCCTATCGGAATAAGCCGCACCAGCGTAGAAGCGTGGATAGAGCCGCAATACTTCAACATGAACGGACAAGCCGGAGCACCACCCGACGCTTTCTCTACCAACGGACAAAACTGGGGTATGCCTACCTATAACTGGATGGTAATGCAGAAAGACAACTACCGCTGGTGGCAAAAGCGTTTCAAGAAGATGGCGGAACACTTCACGGCATACCGCATAGACCATATCTTGGGATTCTTCCGCATATGGGAAATTCCTATCCACTCAGTACACGGACTGTTGGGTCAGTTTGTGCCGTCAATACCCATGAGCGAAGAAGAGATTCGCAGCTTCGGACTGAATTTCAGAGAAGACTTCTTACAGCCGTACATCAACGACTATATCCTTAACACTCAGTTTGGCGAGGATTTGGAGTATGTAAAAGAGACGTTTGTTCGCCATCTGCATCACGACCTGTACGCCATACGTCCGGAGTTCAACACGCAGCGTAAGATAGAGGCTTACTTCGCAGGAAAGGACGATGAACACAGCCAGTCGCTCAAAGAGAAGTTGTACGCATTGGTAAGCGATGTATTGTTCGTGCCCGACCATAGTCGCCCCGGCATGTATCACCCACGCATAGCTGTACAGAACGACTATACATTCCTCCGCCTTCACGAGAAAGAAAAAGACGCGTTCAATAATCTGTATAATCATTACTACTACCAACGTCATAACGACTTTTGGTATGGCGAGGCAATGAAGAAGCTTCCTATACTTACACAAGCCACACAGATGCTGGTATGCGGTGAAGACCTTGGCATGGTGCCCGACTGTGTTCCTTGGGTGATGAACCAACTGCAGATACTCTCGCTCGAAATACAGCGTATGCCTAAGCAGACAGGACTCGAATTCGGCCGTCTCGACCAATATCCTTATCTGTCAGTCTGTACCATAGGCACACACGATATGTCTACGCTGCGCGGCTGGTGGAAAGAAGACCCTGCACAGACTGAAAGATACTATCACAATGAGTTAGGTCACTGGGGCGAAGTGCCATCGGTTGCCCCCGGATGGGTCTGCGAAGAAGTGGTACGCCGTCATCTGGAATGCCAGTCGATGCTGTGCATACTTACATGGCAAGACTGGCTCTCTATGGACGAAAAGATGCGCAACCCCGACATTCAGGCAGAGCGTATCAACATCCCTGCCAATCCTCACCACTACTGGCGATGGAGAATGCACATCACATTAGAGCAACTGATGGAGTTGGATAGCCTCAACAAGAAGATAGAAGACATGATAACTGAAAGCGGAAGAAACTGACGCTATCAAGCTTAAGGACCAATATAGTTCCGCCATACAAGCAGTAAATTTAGCGGATAAGAAAAAGACCTTGAAAAAACAGGGAAAAGAATGCGAGTGGACAACCTTCCATTCGCATTCTTTCATTTATTCATTATTTGGTATAAATTTTAATGTTCTTATATATAGCAGAACGTGTATACATGTGTCGCAATCCTACTCTTCCACTATTGACCGGCTTAATTTCGGATATATCCCAGAAAAATACTTCAACACCATCCTTGCTCTCCATCTTAAAAAACAGCTTTTCGCCTGATTTAATTGCGGTTATATGATAAAGTTGGTTTGTTTTCACAAAACCTTTATCATCGTAAGAAGGTTCTATAACTATTTTGTTGAATTCCTGACCTTCTGATTTTGGATATCTTCGGGCACGAACATAATAATGTCCTTTACCATCATTATTAAAAGCCGCAAAGCTGACATGAAGAAGATTCATATTCTCAAAATACGTATTCATAGATGGTATCTCTCTTAAGTTATTCCATTTTGAAATATCCTTAACAAACTTGCCTTCGCCATCACCTGTCGCCTGAATGTATAAAATATTCACGTATTTAACAGCAGAATCTGTTCTTATATAGTCGTACTCAATTTTTATATCACCACTAAATGACTCCTTCGTCCACAATACAGCATGATGGGCATCATTTCCTTCTTCCTTACCAGCTGCAAACAACATCCCATACCTGCTATTCTTCACCGTGGCATGATTACCATCTAAAAACCAGTTTTTTGTCCAATTTTTAGTACATTTATCAGCAAAAGCCAACTTCCATTTTAATGACGAATTAATAGTTTCAAAGTCAGAATGCAATCCTTTTGCTGCACTATTTACAGATAGTAACAACATGATCGTAATAAAAAGATTCCTTATCATATTTTTCTATTTTAAGTGTAAAACATCTATTTGAGATTATTATCTTATTAATATAGTCCTAGTGGATTGACTGCACTATGATGCATCTTTACATTTTCTAACGATAGCGACATAGTCTATTATAAACTTTAATATTAGCATTATGCTATCTTTTACATTGATTTTATTACAAATATATTGTTTTTTTAAAAAGCTTCAACTACTATAATAAAAGCCAACCTATTTTATGATTGGTTGGCTTTTATTGGTAAACTTGCTAATATTCTTGTTTTGCAATATAGCACGTTTCGAGTTTGATAATATATTAGTAATTTGTGACTTTGCCCGTTTCGCGTTTCAGTTGCTCAAATCTCATCATCATCTGGCGCAATATACGAGGATTTTTCTCTGCTATATTCACCTTTTGTCCCAAATCTTCCTTAATGTTATAAAGCTCATATTTGGCTTTAGCATTATAAGGAGGTATCATTATGTAATCTCCCTGACGGTAAGCGTAATCAAACATACCTTCTACCACTAGCTCAGAGCGTCCCCTTGCACTTTTTCCAAGAAATGCATTCAGTGTGTTCTGACTATCGGTCTTATCATTGTAAGTCTGGCCTGTAAGAGCGGCAAGAGATGCAAGTAAATCCATTTGGCATACAAAAGCATCCGATACCAATGGAGTCGTTATCTTGGCGGGCCATCTTACCATGAACGGAATACATGAGCCACCGTTATACATAGAGCATTTCCATCCACGATAAGGACCGGCAGGCTTATGGTCGCCCACTTTTTCTTCAGCATCGTCTTTATATCCATCATCAAGAACTGGACCGTTATCACTAGTAAATATCAAGAGTGTATTCTCTGTAAGTCCAAGACGATCCATTTCTTTTAGAAATTCATCTACACACCAATCAGCCTCAAGAATAACATCTCCGCGTGGCCCCATTCCTGATTTGCCAGCAAAACGTTCATTTGGAACACGAGGCACGTGTGGTTGATGAAGTCCGTAATAAAGGAAGAACGGTTTGTTCTTGTTATCGTTTATGAATTTTTTAGCCTTGTTCAAGAACAATTCAGCCATATCTTCATCTTTCCATTGTGCTTTCTTTCCTCCTGTCTGAAAGCCAATACGTGGTACTCCGTTTACGATAGATCCACCATGACCCACACTGGGATGCATACGCAATAGCTCTGGATTATCTTTTCCAGTAGGCTCTCCCTTGAAGTTCTCTTTGTAGCTTACGTACAGAGGATCTTTAGGGTCAAGTCCTACCCCCATTCCATTCTCAATGAATATACACGGAACACGGTCGTTTGTTGCAGCCTGAATGAAAGAGTAGTCATAGCCAACTTCTTTTGCTCCGGGATATACCTTTTTATTCCAATCCACAGCCCCATCACCTAATCCGAGATGCCATTTCCCTACAGCTCCAGTTATATATCCTGCCTGCTGCATTACCTTAGGTAATGTAGCTCTTTTAGTATCTATTATCAAAGCTGCATTTCCAGGAAGAATCTTTGCATTATTGTTAGTCCATGGATACATACCAGTAATGAGTGAATATCTGCTAGGAGTAGATGTAGCAGCAGTGCAGTGTGCGTCAGTAAATCGTATACCTTCGCTTGCTATGCGATCCATTCCTGGAGTCTTTATTCGTGTAGCGCCATAGCAACTCAGATCACCAAATCCTAAGTCGTCGGCTTCTATAATTATAATATTGGGCAACTTTTCAGAATTCTGCTGAGCCATAAGTGTAGCAGGAAGCACTATACTAGTAGTTCCTACTAAAATGCTAACTAGTCTTTTCATGTTTATATTATTCTAATGGATTTTGAGTTAATATTCCTGGATATGCGTTTATCTCAGACTGTGGAATCAATTGCACTACCAAATGACTAGTAGGTTCAATCTCCCAAATTGTATTATAGAAACCTGGGTAACGTCTTACCATAGTCTCTCCAATACGATATACATCAAATCCACGGTCAGCTTCGTATGCGAGTTCCAATTGTCGCTCTTTCAAAATAAGTTCTTTAGCATTTTCTGCCGTAAAATCAGAATCTGTATATTCACCACCGATAATGGCACGACCACGAACTATATTTACAAAATCTTTAGCCTCTGATATTTTACCCTCTTTGGTTTTAGCCTCAGCACATAACAAATACATTTCTGCAAGACGTGAAATAACAGGTGAATGCAATTGAGGTATTCCTGTTTCCAAAGAACATTTATACGAATAAAACATTGGATAGCCATTATTCAGATTAACATAAAAGTCATCAACACCTTCGTATGTGTTTCCATTAAAACTTATAGAGTATTTGTGATTAGGCGCATCTATTGGGGAAAGTTCGTATTTATTTTCCCCTGATATGGCAATTAAATTACCATTTTCTTCCTTAATTTCAAATTGTTTGTAAGTATATCCGGAAAGACTTCCTGTTTTATCATAAATTTCATGAACAAACCTAAATACTCTTAAATTATTATCAGAATATTGTGGGTGTATGAATGCAGCTCTTGCATCAACGAAACGTTGAGTTTTCCAATCGTTAAAACCTGTTTCATTGTATAAATCTATTAATTTTTGGCTTGCATATATTTCCCCCCATCCCACATCTTGAATAGTTGCATACATACTTCCTATTACCGGATTATAATTGGAAATCTCAGAGTCAAGACGCTTGATGGCAAATATAGTTTCAGTTTGTGAACGATCATCTGGTGCAAATTCATTATATTTCATTAAATTTTGTCTTGATAGCATCTCAAATGGACCTTCTTCAATAACTTTGTTAGCATAGTAAAATATAGAATCTGAATATTCCAAATTAGGATTCTCATAAGTACCACTCATATAAGCATATACTTTAGCAAGAAGAGCTTGCGCCGCATATTTTGATATATAAATAGGTGATTTATAGATAGTCATAAGAGATTCTGCTTTTCTCAAATCTGCCACTACTTGCTCATAAACTTGTTTTACCGTTGATCTGTCTGGCAACTGCAAATTATCTAAGTCATTAGGGACTTCTACAATAGGTACACCTAAATTCTTATCAGGCTCCTGATAGTATGGTCTGCCAAAGATTCTGCATAAATAGAAATACATCATACCACGCATAAAATAAGCTTCTCCCAATTTCTGATTGATTTCTTTAGATTCTCCTTCTGAAATCATTTTTATAATATTGGTAGACTGCGCTATGATTTTATATCCATTTTTCCATACTGATGGTAGATGATTATTTGTTGCAGTATGTTTATAAGACATATATTGTGAAAAATTATTCGTCGTAGCATTTTGCTTCATGACATTATCACCTGGATACTCTCCTGTTCGATGCATTACATCTGTACTATTCTGAAGTTGTGAATAGCATCCATTTAATAAAATTTCAAGAGATGTTTCTGGATCTTCCTTTATCTTATTTGATGAATAACTACCATGGGGCAATCTTTCTATATTACAACCACTTAACACCACAATAAAGAGTGCTGATATTAATATATTTTTTTTCATATCGTTACAGATTATAAAGTTATATTTAAGCCCAAAACAAATTTTCGTGTCTGCGGATAGACAGCAGATGCAACGCCTGTTCCTGAGCCTGTAGGTGGAACTTCAGGATCTATACCAGAGAATCCAGATAAAACAAACAAGTTTTCTCCAGATGCGTAAATGCGCATATTTGAAATATATTTTTTTACTGGAATATTATATCCAATAGTAAGATTCCTCAATCTTAAATAACTTGCATCTTCAAGATATCTAGAAGAGGTACTATTAGAATGAGACTTGTTTCCATAAACTGCTTTTGGATGAGTTGCTATATCACCAGGTTTCTCCCATCTGCTCCATCCTTTTTTAAGTCGCATTTGATTTCTATCTGTATATGCACCGTCTGAATCAAATTCTGTACGCATATAGTTATATATTTTTCCACCTATCGAATATGCAAAATTTGCAGCCAAATCTAAATTCTTCCATTTTAAAGTAGTAGAAAAGCCACCATAGAAATCAGGATTAGATGAACCACAAATAACGGGATTAGCAGAAGCTTCTGCATAATTGTTAGTTGTAATTCTATTCCCATTATCATCTGTTGTATACCAAAGTGGATCTCCATTCTCTGCATCTACTCCTGCCCACTCTGTTGTGTACCATGAATCGATATCATATCCCGGCCTTAGAATTTTATTGGCAGTACCAACAATACCCGATTGAGCATAAGAAATAATGATTTCTGGTTTATCACCATATAATGATTTTATTTCATTTTTATTTTTTGCAATATTTGCAGATACATTCCAATTCCATGCATTTTTTTGTATAATATCTACGCCTACCGTTGCTTCAATACCTGTATTTAGAACTTCACCAACATTTTTGTAATTTACAGACCAACCAATAACACCAGAAACTGGAACATTATATAATAAGTCTGTAGTCCGCTTCCTATAATAATCAAGATTGATATTTACTCTATCAAATAAAGTAGCATCTAATCCGACTCCTAATGTATATGTCTTTTCCCATGTAAGGTCATCGTTGCCTATTTGATTCATCATCGCACCTGATGTACCATTATAACCACCGCCTATAGAATATAAAGCATATTGTGGATAAAGACTACCAGGACGCGCTCCTACAGAGCCATAACTTGCCCTAAGTTTCAAACTGTTAACCCACTTAACATTAAAGAATTTTTCACGACTTATATTCCATCCACCACTAATAGAAAAGAATGTACCATAACGCGCATTTTCTCCAAAGTTTGAAGCTCCATCGGTACGGATAGAAAATTGTGCTAAGTATTTATTGTCGTATGAATAATTGCTATTTAAGAAAAACGATTGAACAGCCCATTCTTGTATTGACCCGCCAACAGCTTTAGGCGTTGTTGCAACGTCTGCAACAATAAATCCACTAGGGAATCCAGCTGCCGTTTGTGCTGTTGCATTAGATGTATATGAATTAAATTCATAAGCCAATATTGCATTTAGACTATGACTGCCAAATAATTTATTAAACCGCAATAGATGATTAGTATACAATCTATAATATTCACTATTATTATCTTTCAGTAATCCAGAGTCGGCCTTTCCGCCAGAAGATTTTGGATCGATATATGATTTTGATTTTGTAGTTCCATATTTATAGTTGTTTACAGAAGAAAATGTCAACCAGTCAGTTATCTTAATATCAAAATCTAAGTTGCCCATAAATTCATATGAAGTACTCTTACTATAGTTCCACTGTAAATTATATAGATAATTTCCCATTTTCGGAGACACCCATGATTTTGGTTGTGATTCTTGAATCAAATTTCCATTTTCATCATACGGACTATCCCATGGCAAACAGCGATACATTGCACTGACGCTATGCTGCTTATTATAAATATCACGTCTTGCTCCCCAAACAGAAGGCTTAATTTTTAACCATTTATTGACTTGGTAATCCACATTAAAACGGAAATTATATTTGGTAAGATCAAATCCTTTAATAGCACCCGATTCATCATATAAACCAAGTGATATATAAGATTTAATTTTATCACTTCCTCCTGATACTGATATGTTATAGTCTTGAACTAAACCAATTTGTGTTGCTGCATTCCACCAACTGAAGTCTTTATTTCTTAATGAAGGATCATATTGTGAGAACTGTATGTTTTCCTGATTACTAAATGATTTATAAAGGTCATAAAGTTCGGCACCGTTCATCACAGAAAATCCTCCCTTATTTAATTGCGAAATACCAGTGCGTGCTGATAAATTAACTTTTGTTTCTCCACTTTTACCCTTCTTGGTTGTAACAACAATAACTCCATTTGCACCCATTGAACCATAAATTGCGGTTGAAGCAGCATCTTTTAAAACAGAAATTGATTCAATATCTGATGGATTTAAATTACCTGCACCACTTCCAACTAATACTCCATCAATTACCCATAAAGGATCCGTACCTCCATTAACAGTTGCCTTTCCTCGGATAACGATTTTACCAGTAGAACCAGGTTGGCCAGAACCACTATTAACATAAACGCCTGGAGCCTTACTACTTAATAAATTTTCAGCAGAAGATGTTGTGATGTCTATCAGTTTTTCTTGCTTTACAACCTGCATTGCACCTGTAAGGCTTTCTTTTTTCTGCGTACCATAACCCACAACTACAACTTCATCAAGTATTTTTGTGTCTTCTTTCAGAATAATATTAAGAGACTTGTTTGCATCTGCCAATAATTGTTGGCTTTGATAACCTATATATGAAACCTCTATCGATGAACCTTTTTTAATTAATAATTCAAACTTTCCGTCAAAGTCTGTAATAGTACCATTGGTAGTACCTTTTTCTCTAACTGTTGCACCAATTACAGGTTCACCTTTTGCATCGGTAACTATACCTTTAACTTTTATATTTTGGTGACCTTGCGCAGTAGAAATGTTTGTTTTGATTTCTTTTTCTACAGGTACTATAATGACATGTTTATTTTCTATCCTATATGTAAACCCTGTGCCTTTTAATATTACATCAAGTACACCTGCTACAGTTTTATTATTGAAATTAGCATTTGTTTTCTGTGTAATATTCAACTTAGATTGATTATAGGCAATGCTTAGATCAGTCTGTGCTTCTATGCTTTCAAAGACTTTTACCAAAGGTTGGTTTTTTACATTAATTGTTACGTGTTGGTTTTGTCCGAAAAGACCGCTACAAAAACACAAAGTAGATAACAACATATAAAATTTATGACCTTTTAAAGGTAATCCTTTCCCGATTATCTTATTTAATTTCATATTTTTGTGAGTTAATCATTAATACTAAATCAAGTTATGCAATAATTCTTTTTTTGCTAATGTATTCATTGATTGATTTGGGGGAATCGGTAAGTTTGGCGATGCATCGATTCCCTTTTTTCGTTTTTTACAATCCTCCTTTCTTTTTTTTGATTGGGTCAATTAATATTACATTTTCGTCTTTAATTGTATATTCTATATTTCCTATGGTCTTAGTTATGATGTTGATAACTTCAATGAGAGACGTATTAGGCTTAAATTTAATAGTGTATACATCGTTTGTTGTAATGTGCATAGGCAATACTATGTGTACATCATATACACGTTCTATAGTTGTAAATATTTCCTTCAGCGTAGTACTTACGAAATTTAACTCACCCTTTGTCCAACCAGAATATAGAGATGCTTCTGCTTTGTTTTTTTGAAATGCTTTAGTTTGATTATTGTATATTAACTGCTCGTTAGGATTGAGTGCTGCTATTTCTTTATCGTCTAAATCTTGCACTACAACTTTTCCGGTTTCAAGGGTAGTTATAGTCTGTGAGTCTTCTGGATAAGCATGAAGATTGAACTGTGTTCCTAGAACTTTAACTTTTTGATTCTTAGTTTTTACAATAAATGGGTGCTTCGGATCTCTTGTTACGCTGAAATTTCCTTCTCCCATTAAATATACCATACGGCTTTCCCCTTCGAACGATTTTGGGTATACCAACAATGTATTAGAGTTTAGATAAACTGTAGAATTGTCTGATAATACTATTTGTTTTCGCTCGCCTTTTGGAACATAAACCTCTACTAAATCTGACGTTTTATTATTAGAGTTTATAAAATAGGCTGTTGCAAAAGATATCATGCAAAGCAATAGCGTTGCGGCCACCTGTGCCCAACGACGAAATACATCAGTACGCTTTTGACCTGAATTATGTTTTACTGAATTCTTAAATTTTCGTAAAGACTGTAGTGTACTTTTGTCTGCCTCATCTGCCCGTTCACTCCACAAAACAAATAGCACTTCATCTTTTTCTCTCTGATTATTAGAATCTACTAACCATTCCCACACTCTTTTAGTCAGAGCTTCATTATTTTTGTTACTAATGAACGTTTTTAATATTTTGAAATAAGTGTTATTCATATCTGTTTTTTCTGTATTACATATATATGATACGTAAGAGAAGGATTACACACAGTCGACAATGCGATTTTTTTAAAATTTGTTTTAATTCTATTAACTTTGGGTTTGTAGTTTCCACTATGAGTGTTGTATTTATATATAAAGTGTAAGCAAAATGGGAGAATTCATCATATTGAGGTTTGAGAATTAGAATAAACCCTTTACTTTTGTGCTCATATTTTAAAAGTTCTTCGGTTGAACAAATAAAAAATGTAATAAACAAAATCGGAATACAAACATGGAATCTTTTGATGAACTTCAATTAATAGAAGATATCAGTAAAGGGGATGACAATGCTTTTGATGTCCTGTTTTTGCACTATTATCCCCGTGTAAAAGGGTTTATTAGTGGACTGTTACAATGTGAGGAAGAAGCTGAAGATCTTTCGCAAGACATATTCATGACATTATGGACCAATAGGTGGTCTTTACACACCATTTCAAACTTTAAGGCGTATTTATATCGTATATGCAAGAACTCAGTATACCGACATATTGAACGGCAATTATTATTTAAAGGATATTGTGAAAAGCAGATAGATATTGATAACAATGCCTCTGAGAACTGCCAAACCGATGAATATATTCAAACAAAAGAGTTAAGTCTGCTTATCGCTATAACTGTAGAAAGGATGCCTCCGCAGCGAAAAAAGATTTATAAGATGAGCCGTGAGCAAGGAATGACAAATGAGATGATAGCACAAGCATTGGGAATAAACAAGCGGACAGTAGAAGAGGATGTAAATTAAACTGTGTCAGCAAAGAAATAAAATA
>ULXH01033562.1_pt1 | contig 24751 bp, 17 predicted proteins | sample 1961101 | NCBI WGS metagenome assembly ULXH01 (sample SAMEA4835833, study PRJEB28245) | human gut metagenome | biome: gut microbiome; material: fecal sample | place: Denmark | collected 2008 | reverse complement strand
TTCTTTTTAAGGAGAAGGTGATAAAACGGGATGCTTTTTTTGTTTAGAGACTGATAGCGTAAGAGGCTACTGTAAATCGTTGTCCAAGTCTATAGTTATATCGTACAAGTCATCGAAGCGGATATTTTCGGACGCGATAGTGGTATTTATAAGTTTGCCATTCTCATTTTTATAGGTCTTTATCACTTCGTACGATATGGTATCGTCATTACTGTACGCCTCAATATTGATTTCTTGTCCTTCTATATTCTTCAGTACAATTACTTTTCTATACTCTTGTGATACTGCGGAACATATAGTATAAGATAACCTTATTCTTCTTACTCCTTCTGTTGTACCTAGCACATCCAGAAAGACTTGTTTAGTTAGTAGCGGATCGTCTACAATCACTCCACAGTCAATTAATCTGTAAGGATGATATTTCAAGACGGCTCTGTTTTTATCTTTGAAATAGAATACCTTTGATGTCATAACTTTTAGTTCCCTTTCATCCTTGCCTCGTACTTCAAGACTTTCTTGATCTGTCTTTTCGGTTAAAAGTATACGTCTGTTTGCTAACACTACATTATCCGGGTCGAGTATATCAAACACCACTTCTACTTTACTGAATACGTTGAAGTCTATCGTACCGCTCATTACCAGTATACGCCTGTAGAAAGTGTAAATTTCCGGAAATATATTAAGAATGCTGGCTCTTGAAAGTATGGGCTTGGTTATTATCTCTCTCGGAGATACACTGTTGTTGCCATTGTCGGCATACTGAAGCCTTAATTGATAATAGTAACCGTCGGCATCGTCGTTTTCTTCTTCGTTAGACCATGAAACCGTATGAATGTCGCTGTGCTCTTTTACGGTGTATACGAAATTGGCTAAAGGACTGCAATTGTCTGGAATGGCGATTCCCGGTTCTGGAATGTCGGTTTTCAATCCGTCTTTTTGCTTCCACAGCAAACACTCGGCACATACCAGGTTGCTCTCGTTCTTGTGGAAGTCATAATTAAATTTGACTTCTATGTTTTTTCTTTTCCATTGTGTGCCTAAAACCACTTTTTGCGTGTAGTCACTAAGGTTGTCGCCTATCACATTGTTCTCGTCAAATAAAATGCCTTGTGGGGTATGATGGCTTATCACTGCCGTACGCGTAGAGTAATCTATATGCAGCGAACGTTCGTTTTCAACACTTCTGTTAGTGTACTTATACTTTAGTCCTATTTTTACCGGACACACTTTAGATAGAATATCCAGCGAATCAGGTTTTACCGCAATGGCGGTTGTAGGTACAAAGAATTCTTTGAGCACTTTGTCTTGGAAATCTTTGATAATATCGTCTATCGCCTTTTTCTCTTCTTCAGTAGTGCCTAAGTTGGCGCATTCTATCTTGATGTCTCCGTTTTCCATCAGCTTTTGCGTGAGCCATTCTAGCTGTGTGTGCAGCCCCAAGTGCATACTTTTAATAGGAATTTCTATATCGGCATCTATATTTGTACTGATGGTTTTCTTGCATCGTTCTAAGTAGGCGGTCATTTTTAGATCGAATGTAGGCTGAAGGGCTGCAAACTGCAGGTCGTATACCACTGCCATTTGTCCGCCTTGACCGCTTTTCATGGTAGAATAGATTAATTCGGTTCCGTATTTATCGTATTCCACATTGAAAACAGCTTTAAGGTCATTGGTAAGAGATGGCCGTTGTGAACTGATAATGGTTCTTACCATATCGCTGGTGTCTGCATCATCTCCCGACGATTCGCCTAACGTAATAAGATATACCTTGCCGTCTATCCATTGTGGAGTAGTGAGCCGTACCTCAGATGATATGGACTTAATGTTGCTTCTTAGTGCGCTAAAGGCCTTTTCCAGTCGGGCGGGCGTTATTTCACATATAGAGCTTAAACGGAGGTAAGAACCTGCTGTATCATCCAAACTTGAATTGGAAGACGCATCCACCATCTTGTTTTCGTAAAATAGTTGAAGTCCTAATTCGTACTTATTGTTGTCGTCTGTTCTCTTTGCCATCTTTATTTCATTTGGGAAATAATAAATGACATTTTCATTCTGATGGTCGCCATAGAAGACCACGCCTTCATAAATTCCGTATGCTTTTGATAAATCCAGCATTTCTTACCTCCATTTCTGATTAATTAAATAAGCTATTCTTCTACAAATTCCAATAGCACTTCATCGGCCGAGCTGTTTAGCTTCTTGCTTCTGTATCTGTACTCTTTTCCTTTTGCTACAAACTTGTATGAATAGATTTTACTGTCACCCTTTTTCCACGGATATGAGATACTGGCTTCTTCATCGCCGCTTAGTATTAGCTCTTCTATCGGTGTTGTAGAAGTTGCAGTAGTGAAAGTGATTTTCAGTTCTTTGATATTCAGCTTCTTGAAGTCGTCAGGATTCTTCAGCCTGAAGCGGATGGTACGCTCAGGTTTCAAGCTGTCGGCATCAATGTATAAAAAGCCCTCATTGTTAAACGGAATCCATCCGCCTTCCGCCATAGATCCATTCTTGTTGTAAACACGATAGTAATATTCAAACTTGTTTTTCGGAGTATCCAGACTGCAAGAAACTTTCAGGGTATCTTCTGCTTTATCCGCGTTGAAAGTGAATTGGTTGACTATCGGGTCTTCTTGTATGGTGTCTAATACACGTGTTTCTATGAAAACCTTACTTATCACATCCCAATTGGCCATACATTCTATATCTACCTGCCATTTGTTTTCAAATGGGTTTGGCACAATAACTGAAGAGTGTGTGGAATCTTTTTCAGCGTTAAGCGTGATGTCTTTAGTGTTAGGTATTACATAAGTATACTGCAGTATGTAATCTAATTTCAGCTCGCGGTCGGCTATGATGGAAACCCTCTTGTTTTCTGAGTTCTTTCCGTCGAAAATCAGCTCCTTGCTCATGATAATCTGGTTGTCATAATTAGGACTCTTTACATCCAGCTTAACAATAACCATAGAGGTATGTTCAAGCACAGATAAATCGTCAAGCATGATTACCAGATCATAGCTTCTGTAGTAGTCAGAAGGGTTAATGGTAATGTAATTGCTGTTTGTTTCGCAAACCTTTGTCTTCAGCATGCTGGGCAAGAAACCAGGAGTAGAATCCAGATAGATTTGAGACCAATACTGATACTTGTAGTTCTTGGTGCGATGGCGCGTATAAGTAAAGTTCTTTGATAATACCTTTTCTTCTGCTCCACAGTTAAATGCAAGTGTTTCTATGTCATTTACCGGTAATCCGGTTTCCACGTCTACTACCTGACAGTGAGTAACTACCGACTTGATGAAGTTGCCATCGAAAGTATCGTCCGATAACTTGATGGTTACCTTTTGTCCCTTCACCTCAAGAGCGTCAAGAGTTATCCATGAAAGGAAGTCTTTAAGCTGAATGTTGGCACTGTCAATCATTTCCTTTATTTGTCCCTGCGGACTAACGGGAATGGTCTTTGCGTTTCTTTGGTTCAGATTAATATCATAGCTGTTCAACTGTTCCTGATTACACTCTTTCTTTGTATAGGTCTTGTTTGGAATAACGCTTCCGATGATGCCTTGCGTAAGATCTACTATGCCTTCTACTAAAGGATTTTTGTTTGACTTTTCCTCTATCAGGGCTTGCTTTTCTTCGAAGAAAAGCTTGGTGACTTCTGTTTTCAGCTCGTTCATCATCGCCTTCATCGCATCGGCCTTGATATCTGGATCGGTTTCTTCAATCTCTATAGTCAATGCTTTGGTGCCGATTAATTCGTCTACTGTCTTTTCAATGTCTTTATTGTAGAACAGATATCGTCCACTGCTTTTTGTCTGGACATGATGATAGATTAAAGACATGTCCGCCTTCATTCTGGCCTTGAAAACCGGAGTGACGCCCAGTATATCCAAGTCGTAATAAATTAAGGCGGCTATCTCATTACCGCTTAAAGTGGCCACTAGCCTTTTGGCGTCTTCGCCTGTAGTTCTTACTACCAGCGACGCTCTGTTTGTACCCAGCATAGACGGTCGGAAGTCGGAACTTACGTACCATTTCTTAGGGTCGCTCTCTGCGCCGGCTTGTGCCATCATGAATCTTACCACTCCATTATGTAGCGGTGCGGGACAAAGCGTTTTGGCCGAAGCGTTAAACTCTTTTTTGATAGCTTCGCGCACTGTTCCCATCTCCTCATCGGTGATGTGCAAATCTACATCAAGAGTCAATGCCGTTTCAAGAATACTGTCGTTTTCCTTTCCGGCACCCGACTCCGGTATCAGGGCATACGCCGATATAGCCGGTTTTCCGCTGTCGCCTATAGCAAGGCGTGGCTTTTGTGTGATATAATAAAACACACTGGGGTCTTTATCGTCTTTATATACCCTAATGTTGCCAACATCAAGGTACGGAGGTTGTAAATTCAGCATACTTATTTGTTTTTAGGTGGTCTTAACATGATAAAGCTATTCTCTGTGCTACCAGTAACAGGCTCTAATTCTGTACCGTTCATATCATAAAGAGTCATTTCCCATTTTATCGTTACCTTTCTATCGTCAGGGCATAATAGATATATGTATTTAGACTCCAACTCTTTATCCTTTGGAGAGAACCTGAATTCCATAGGCCTTGTCATGCTTTCTGAAGTCTCAATTTGCACTATGGCACGATAGTACTTTTCTCCTAAATCCAATAAATCTATGCCTGCCACTTCTATTCGTCTTAACGGGAGAATAATAGAGTTGGAATCTTTATCGCCCTTTAATTGAGTAGATGAAATCATAGGCATACCTTTTTCATTGTATTTCAGTTTTACATCATAGGTATAATCTGCAGGTACTTGACTCTGTGAGCAAATGTTTACTTTTACAGGTTCCCACTCGTCTTCTTGTGATAGAGAGAACGGGAACAAGCAGTCGCCGTAATGAATCTCACCACTGATTTCCTTTACGCTTTCATCCGGATTTATCGGGAGTTCTACCTTTATGCTTCTTCGTCCGCTGAATGGGAAATCGGTTACATTAAACGCTCCGTCATCATCTATGATACAAGTCTTTTCGGGCATTGTGATAGGATCAATGTACTTAAAGAAATATGTTACCTGATAATGTACGGGTTGGTCTAATATCATTTCCAAACTGCGCTTGAATCGTAATTCCTCGTCCAGATTAGAAGACGTAATCTGCACGGGCCCCATAATCATTTTTCCTTTGGCATCCTTATAGTACAACTCTACCATATAGCCCGTAACGCTTAAATTGCTTGGAAGGCTCTTTATATCAGGATGAGGCTTAAAGCTTAAATCTATAATACCTATCTTACCCACATTCACTTGGATAAAACCGCCTTCTGCAGTCTTTTCGGGATACACCACAGGTTCTGAACAACCCTTAAGATATACATAAGTAGTGTATTTCACTACGCCAGTATCATTCTTAGGCTTTCTGAAATTCCAAACACAGGTAGGATTGCTCTTGTCAAACAAGAATGCATGCTTTCTATTATCTGCATCAGCAGACGGATAATCGCATTCCACCTTAATGCTATTGACAAACGGTTCTTCATCCCATAGCGCATTGGCATTGACCATAATCTTGTTAAAGGCGAAAACCTGCTTAGAGAGGTCGATGGTAGTAACCATTCTCTTCAGTTGTTCATCGCTTACATTTTCAAAGAATTCATAGATATTGGCCTGCGGACAGATGTTGTATTCAAAATCTCTATTTTCAGAGATATTCATTTCTGTAAAGCTCTGCATTTCTTGCGTGATAAGCTGACTCAGATTTTCCTTTCTTACTTCTGGCGTCAGAGACTGTATCTTAGATTCGTAGATGCTTTCTATTTTCTTTTGCAAGATAGACATCATGGATTCTCGGATACTTTGCACTACATTCTCATCTAAATCGGCATGGTTTTCTATTTCCACGTTCATGAAACCAAGATCGGTAACCAATTCAGTGAGCTCTTTATAGACTATTTTGTCGCCTTTGCATTTTTTATCTACCTTATCTACGAAAGAGTCGATAACGCTTTTCTGAACAGAGCCTGCGTAAATACGGATATCCATTGCCGGCATTCTCATTTTTAGTTTCATGTCAAACCGGATGGCTATATCCTTATTTCGGTTCATAATGCCATTGTAGAATACAGCGGCTCCCATAGGAGTAAGACGTATGGCTGTGGCACTATTGTTATCACCGAACATGGCAGGCTTTCCACCACCCGAATGCCATTCTATCAGACTTCCTTGTTTAGGTTCCAGCACTTCTACACATCCCGAGGTGTACATTATTGAACCAAAATACAATTTGTCTTTATTGGGTTCAATAACAGAATTTATTTCAGAATCTAAATAAGATTTAAACACGTCTGTAGAAGAGCTATCATTGGCCATTTTCATCGCTCTATGTTTCCTTTTTATGCGAGCTATAATGGCATTATATCTGCTGTTTTGTATTCCACTCGATGCTATCCGTTCTTTGATTTCTTCTTTTTCTTCATCTGTTACATGTAGATTCACATCAAAGTTTACGCTACCACCCGTAAAGCCTGATACGGCAGTTTCGTCGGAAGCCTTTGCTGCCGACCAAAACTCCGCATGGAATATCGGAAGATTGGTTTGGTGACTGATTCCTACATGCGGAACAGATCTTATGCAATAGTACTTATTACAATCTTCGTGGTCGGGAAAGACCTCTATGTCTTTGTAAATTAGAACACTCGGTAAAGTAATCATATTGTCTTAGTTTAAAGGTTATACAGTGTTTTAATGTCTTCTTCTATAAGGTATAAATTATCGGACTCTGAATAAGTGGTCCATTCGCTCCAAGAAAAAGCATCTGCATTATCGCGTGTAACTAGGGCTACTCTGTAGTTGAATACACGCTTTTCAGCGCTTTGTGTTTTTATAAGTGCGTTTAGGTTAGGTGTCATAATAACCTTTGCCTCTTCGCCTTTAATCAGGGCAACCTTCTCATCTACTCCGAGGTCGTTTTTTAGATGAACCCATATCGCAATGAGGTTAGGGAAGTCTGCCCACTCAAAGTTTGTTCCTACCTTTAGCACCCATTTGTCTAAATCGTACACCGCGTCTTGATTATACTCGTTTACTATAGACTTAATGTCTTTATCAAGCAGACGAATATCATAAGGCTCGCAGGTCAGTTCGTTCCAATAGTCCTTGTCGATAAAGAATAGCGCCTGTTTCTTCTTCATGCTTGATATTTGCTCTTGCGTCAAAGAAACAATAATGTTTTCTCCGGGGTTAAGTGTAGCCGGCCAAGCGTTGGTGCAGCGCAAGTTTCTGTACACGTCGGTCACTTCATTCTTTTTCCAATGCCTAGCAGTCATTTCTACGCCGCCTATTACCAAAGCATACTTACCCTGATTTGTAATCTTGGCTTGGTAGAAAGGCATCTTTATTTCCTTATCGGTATTTTCAAGAATGCTTACTTGTGTTTGGAAACCGGTAAGTTCCTGCAAGTCAAGTTTTACAGGAATAGGACCAATCTCACGCTTATTCTCACCCGTAAGACCTTCGTGCACCGTGAAAAACACATTGCCTATAACAATACCCTTTTGGGTAATCAGTTCATGGAACAGATTTATCAATCCATCAGTAGGCGAGCGCATAACGATAAAGAAGCTAGATTCTGGCGCAGCCTCTATTTTCTCATCGCAACTCAGAGCCTTAAAACCATCGGGACCATAAAGGCTGCCACCTTCCATTTCCGCTCCCCACTCAAAGCGGGCAGAATCATAACCGGCATATCTCAGCTTAAAGTATTTCTTACCTTTTCTGTTTTGAAGAAACTGATAAGCTTCGCGCTTGGCACTTGGCAAGATGTGCGGGCCTATGCGGAACCTGATTAGCGCATGAAAGCCACCGTTGGCACCTTCGCTTTCCAGACTGGTAGTCATTTCAGGAGCGTTTGTATCCATTGCTTTTACACGGTATTCTTGTGGAAGGAAGCAAATGGTATCATCGCGCATGGTATCCATGAAATAGATTGACTCATCATTAGGACCTATCAGTTTTTCCCAGCACAGAATGCCTTCTGCCTGTTTGAACATGGTGTCATAGCTGGCGCTTTCTTCTGTTACGGCTATAGGAATAGTTCCGTAGATAGTGCTTGTTATCGGATTGGGCTTGTATTCTGTGTTGTTGATGTTGGCTTGCATTTCTTCGCTGCTCACATCTAGCCAACTTATCTTGGCTGTCCAAGAGATAGAAGCGCCTCCTTTGGTTATGACATCTTTCAGGGCTAAAAATATATCTGCACGATCTATCTGAATATCACCAATTAAATTTTGTTCTCTTCTGTCGTTAAGGACGTGTTTAAGTAACAAACGATGCGATTTGTCCGTCTCATCTTTGTATTCCAAATACAGTGATGCTTCGCATATCAACAAAGGCAACGCGTCTTTTGCATCGGTCTCCACTTTAAAACCATACGATAGTTTTATTCCATCTTTATTTCTGCTAAACACAAAGTCGATAGGATTGCCTGGACTGGCCAATCTACAAAACACAATTTTTGGCACTCCAACTTTTGTCTCGCATTCATTATTAGACGCTTCAGATTTTCCATCGTTTTCTTTTTTGTTGTAGGCAGTCATCGTTTCAGTGTCAGAATACTGGCCAAGCAGTAGATTGACACATTTATAATATGCCATATCGTTTAGAAAATTCTGGAGTATGTCTTTAAAGCTTGTATTCATATCACTCTGTTTTACATGATTTAAAATTAGTGCTGTTTATAATTTGCTTTGTGGAGGTGCATCATTTGGTAATTCTACAATGTCTGAGTTTATTGTTACTTCGCCACTTGTGAATTCGTCACAACTACCTTTTTCTACATATTTAACCTTAACTTTTGGCAGTATGGTAGAGTCTTTGATTTTCATAGGTATAGTCACATCATCGTGTGATTTTGCTGTGAATCTAATTCGGTTAGAAGAATCTTCGTTATAATGATAATGAATGTTGTTTGCATCATCATCATAACTTACATCTATGTAAGCCCTATACCACTTTTCCCAGTCTATAGACGATCCCTTAATAGTTAGATTGATTTCTTTTTTAATAGGGGCTGGACTTGCTGTATATTCCTTTTCATCATTCGATGATAAAGTAGACGATGTATTACCTTTTGATGGTCTAACTGCTACATCTTCTTTAGGTGGAATGGAACCAGGTATAATGATATAATTTTTGGGGGCATCAATCTCATCACTTAGATATTCTCTACCTTCAGAGATGTAGTGCGCAGTGACTTTAGGGCGGATAGTAGTGTCTTTTACCGCTATTTTAACTTCATCTATAGTTTTGTTCTTTGTAAGTTTAATAGGATCTATGTCTTCGTCTGTATAGTGAATATTGTTGGTAGGGTCATCATATCTGAAAAATAGAATCACCTTATCCCATTTCTGCCAATCTAGACCTTCAGCGTCAAGTTCTATTTTTATTTTTTTCATGCCAAGTATGATGCTTTCATACTGTATGTTAGATTTTGGCGCCCAGGTTTTCTCTTTAGACCATCCCGATGATTTTCTCTCACTGTCGTTCACCAGATAATATTCGTACATAAAGCTGTAGCTTATAGGCAAGTCTTCTTTCAGACGTTTTTGCCAAACCCACTCGTCTGCCTCTTTAATCCAACCACTGTTATCTTCTTCGCCTTGACTTCTGACTTTTACTCTGACACGGTTAATTGACTCTTGGAAATCAACGTCAAATTTAACCATATACATTCCGGACAGGTTGTCATTAATTACCAAGTCTGTAATAGTGCTTTCTTTCACGTCTGTCCATTCTTCTGATCCGTCTTGGTAATAATACCGTACGCGATAGGTGTAGATGCCGTTACCGTTATACATGTAACAGTTCCATTGGTCGGATATGTTAGATGGTGTAAGCGTAATAAGTTTTGTGCCGCCTTTCTTTTCAGGGGCATCTTTATACTTGAACTCAACGTCTATTTTGCTAATTTCATCCCATGCCACATCACCGGCTGAACAATTTACGCACAGGTTGCGAATATCTACGTAGGTAATGACTATAGGTTCATTATACCCCTTACTTTCTTTCGGTTCTGAATAATTGTCTCCCTGCTTGCCATAAACATCGTATCCGCGATATACAATCTTGGTTCTATAGCTGAATTTGTCGATTAAATTACCAGCTTCATCGCGCGCCATCACCACATAGAAAATCTTAGAGTTTGAGTTCTCTGAGTCGAAAGTGAATGTTTCTTCTCTTGGATTCTTTCCGTATGGATATTTCACCTTGACGTTTATCTGAAGAATATCCTTCTCAAAGTTGGCGGCATCTACAGTGATAGGAATGGCCATCTTTTGGAAATACAGCTGTGATGCATCGCATTCTGTAACCAAATCTTTTATATCTACACCATCTAATATGAAATTAAGGTTACACTGAGGATTGTGCTCAAGTTCTACCTTTTCATTTTTTTCGATAGAGAAATTAAACGTAGAATGATCGGAGATAGTGATGTTATTCTTTAGCTTGTAATCCACATCATAGTTTCCTAATTTTTTCTCGTTGCCATCATTGTCATTGTTCTTTTCTACATCATGTGGGCTTCGTACATTATTGGGGTCTAATGGCTCTACTTTCTCAAACATTGAAGAGCATACTTCGTTTGATATACGTTTAGATAACGCTTCTATCACGAGATTTTCATAATTTGTATTCTGTTCGTTATTTGTCAGATTCTCTATTTTTACTGTTATAAAGTCTCGGTTGTAAGAAGAATTTCTTGTGAGGTTATTTATAAATTCATGTGATACATATAGATTTACTCCATTAGAATATACTGTTCCTATATGTTCTACATTTACACGCCCATAATATTTAGCATCTGTTCCTTTGTTTTCATGTAGTAAGTTCTGAAGTAAATTGTAAATCTTCATTTGATTAATACTTACCGAAGCCTTAAGCGATAAAACTGCATTATACATCAATTCATATCTTACAGTTACACCTGAAGCAACATATTCATTTTTCTTATCTCTGGGTTTGAAGCTTTCATACAGAATTTGAGAGTCATAAGAACCGTAGTTTGCTGAAAAGATTGCATTACAGTTGCCGTTTAAATTGGGCTTAGCTTGACACATGGCAGTGCCGTCTAATGCAGAAGCTCCCACATAAAACATTACATTACCTTTAGTGAAATTTACTGGGCAAATCATTGCTTTCCCATAGCAGTTACCCTTGTAATTGGGGTAGTATTGTTCTTTATCTTTTCGTATTTGTTCCGGGTTGGCAAAATTATCTACTACTTTCCGAATGGCCTCCAACTCTTCTTTTGTAAGATGCAGGTCGACACCCATAATAAAATGGCCTTGTTGAAACCTCTCTTCTTCTGTGTTGATACCACGAGCGAATATTGTATAATCAAATACCGGACGCTTTGTTATTTGGTCGAACTGAAGGCGAGGAGTATTATTCAAGTAATAAAACTTGAACGGATCTTCATGGTCGCGAAATAGTTCAATGTGACCCAAATCAATGTTGCCTGTTGTATCAGTAAGCTTAGGAGCTTTAATTAAGTGTGTAATCATATTGGTAAAATTTAAGAAGTTAAACATCGAGGAGGAATTCTGCGGCGTCAAGAGTTATTCGTTCCTTTTTAATCATCTTTTTATTTATATTTATATCCTTTTCGTTTGCTGTATTATTCAAGGTAACATTTATATCTTCTACCTGAACATAAGAGTTAGGATCTGAGTCGTTATTCACAACCAAGTATCGATAGGGGTGTTTCTTTGTCAGTCTACCTAATGAAATAGGAGGATTGTTTTTATACTTGAATTTCAAATCGATAGACCGAATCAAGTCAAAAGAATCTTCTTCGTCTATGGTGCTTATTTTTATGAAGCCATAGAGTGGGTCGTTGACAAGGAATTCTCCAGCTTCCACATTCTTTGTGGTTACTGTAAGGCTTCTGCTTGAAACAGGTATTTGATCTTTAAAGCTATAAAGAACCTGTGCATCATAATTTTCATTAGGATTTAGCAGAATAACATGGTCTATGGCTTCCTCTATCTTTTCATTATATATGCGCTGGCTTTGTTCTCCGCTGGCAGTCTTGTTGTATAACGAGAAGATGACAGAATTAAACATGTTTAAATCTAATGCGGCTATCTGTATTTGCAATGGCTTGACAATCTTCAAGAAATCGGCATGCGAAATGCTGACCGATTTTTCTGAAGTCTCTTTGTTTGGTATAGTAAAAATAGCGTCTGTTTTGTTGAAACCAATGAGATGAGAATTGTCGAAGACAAAGTGTACAGTATAATTCAGCTTTTCGCCTACTGCGTTTTTAACGCCATAATTCTCAGAATAGAAATTAAACGTGAAATACGGATTATCTTTTGTCAGAGAGAACTGTATGCCCGAAGTGTCCGGATGGCTTACATCTACCTCGATTGACTTTACGTGGTATTTATCGAAGTTTATTCCGTTGGCTTGGAACATTACTTCGTGCTGACGGAATTCTTCTGAACCCAACTTTAACAGATGAATCTGTTTGTTATAGTCTATGCCATCAAGCATAACCATACCACACGGGTGGATAACCTGGTTAACGGCAAAACGCTTGTCGAAGGTATAAGTGCGCTCTTTATTGTCTTCAACTTTTTGCTTTTTAAAGGCATAGGCCAGTTTTGCATTCAAGTTCCAGGTTATTGCAGAAACCTTTCTTTTTTCACCCTTGGTGGGTTCTTTAGATTCGTCTTTGGTCTCTTCCTTTGATTCAGTATCGGGCTTTTCGTTTTTATTTTTATCAGCTTCTTTTTCTATCTCTTCTTCATTTTCAGCCTTGGCATTCTCGTTCTTTTCCTTTTCTATAGATTCATTCTTAGATTTTTTATCAGCGTCTTCTTTCTTCAATAGACTTGCCAATTTGCTTATTCCATTTTTAGCCGATGTAACAAAATCAGCTTTTTCCGTCGAAGCTGTTTGTGCTTTACTTTCTTGACTCTTGATTTCAGAAGATTCGCTTTCTTCAGTGTCAGGTTTTTCTTCATCGTCTGGCTTCTCATTACCGGATGTAGAATCAGTACTTTCTGAGTCTTTTTTCAATGCGCTATACGATTCGTAAGGAATTGGTACAGGCGTGAATAGTTCTGCTGATAAAAGTCTTTTTACCAACTCTATTCCTGTAGGGTCATTCGGTCCTAAGATACTATCTTCACCATCTTTGTAATTGGTTTGTTTTATAATTATAGAACCATTATTTGTCAATTCCCGGAGCATGACGTCTACATCGGCGTCGGCTATTACTTTTATATTATATCCGTCGCCATCTTCTTTTTGGTCGGAGTCTGTTTTATTATCCTTATTAGAAAAATTAAACTCGCTATCAAACTTAAATTTATGATTCTTGTATTCGTCTACAGCGTTAAAGTTGACCGTAATCTCTACATTATGCGCAGGTTCTACACCTTTGTACGTCAGGTCATACATTACTGCAAGCTGAGAGCTATTTTTAGCGTCTGATACGTTTTCTCCTGTAAGTTTATTCTTTAGTAGTTTGTGAATTATTTCAGCTTCAATAGCCCCTAATTTTACAGAGAAAACCGCATTCTCTTTGTCATACAATGAAGGTTTATGCGATCCTACGACTCTAATTTTAGCATTCTGGCCATCATCTTTTCCATCATTGCCTAATATGATAAGTCTTACCTCACCTTCATTAAATTGTACAGGCGTAATAATTATATCTTCTCCGGTTATATCTTCAGATATCTTTTTCAACTCTTCTTTGAAATTATTAAGAGTGTCATCATCGGGATTCTTTAATTCAACTTCCAGAGTCAAGTAGCCTCCCTTTAAATTTTCATTTTCGCCAGTGGGGTTTTTCTTTCCTTCGGCTGTATTGAAATCATGATAGGCTACAAAAGCAAACTTTTTTCCGCCTTCAGACAGTAAGACTTCACTTTTGGGAAGATAGTAATATCTTCTTGTGTCATTTAAATCTCGGAACAGAGTAAAACCATTTATCTGGATGGGGTGTTCTGTAGATAACATAATGAAATAAGATTTAAGTTAATAGATATAGTACAATTAAGTATCATGCCATGTAAAGAAATGGCAATAACCGCTAATAGTTAGAATACATTTCACTTTATGGTGAATTATGATTCTACAAAAAGAATAAAGTTTTCTCCTATAGTTATAGTAATCTCTTAAAGGAGTCTGCTTAAGCACACGTTCAAATCTAAAGAGATATGATTCGTATTAGTGTAAAAGCTAAATAAAATGTCTAATAAATGTAATCTCTTAATATCGCAAAGGTAGTAATTTAGATTTGTTAAACAAGTTTTTGAAAGGGAAACAGACGAAAATATGTTTTTAATCAGATAATCAATGAAATATTGTTGTCGGTGTGGTAGGAAGACTTAAACCGGTGAAAACGACCATAGATTAGTACAAATATGAGAAGATGTAATATGCTTTTACTAAGACAAAGTGATGTAACGTTTTCTACAGCACGATTTAGGTTGTATTTTATTCTAAAAAATCGGCTTCAGAAGCCTTCTGGATGGGGCTGAAAATTATATGCGAGTCGCAAAAGAAAGAATGTGATGGTTCAAGTGAAAGAATGCGAATGGTTAATTGAAAGAATGCGAGTAGTTGATTGATTACTCGCATTCTTTTATTCGTTCTTTTTAGAGTTTTTTTTATGTGTGTAAATCTTACTCTTTCTCCGCTTTGAGCGATTTGTTTATTGAGTCTATGTAGTCTAAGATTTCATCTCGTCCGGTACCTTTTTCAGATGAAGAAACAAAATACGGAGGAAGCTCTTCCCACTGCTCTCTCAGCGTGTTAAGGTAGAATTCCACGTTTTGCTTGGTCTTGTTAATAGTCTGCTTGTCGGCTTTAGTAAAGATAATGCCGAACGGAACACCGTTTTCGCCAAGCCATTCCATAAATTCCAAATCTATTTTCTGAGGCTTCAAACGGCTGTCTACCAATACGAAAAGACATGTCATCTCTTCTCTCTCAAGTACGTAGTACTCGATGAGTTTCTGAATCTTCTCCATCATTTTCTTTCCGCGCTGCGCATAGCCGTATCCCGGAAGGTCTACCAAATGCCACTGCTTATTGATAAGGAAGTGATTGATAAGCAACGTTTTACCTGGAGTGGATGATGTCATCGCCAGTTTTGAGTTCTTGGTCAACATGTTGATGAGGCTCGATTTGCCCACGTTAGAGCGTCCGATGAAAGCATATTCCGGCAAATCGGATTTCGGACACATGTCGGCTCTTGAGTTACTGATTACAAATTCTGCGCTGGTTATTTCCATAAAATGATGTTTTTGAGTTTACAAAGATAGAGTAAGTGAATTAAATCTCAAAATAAGTTGACTTTGATTTGATTAATTCATTATATTTGCAAATATATGCTAATCAGAAAATAAAAAACAGAATAAAATAGACATGGTTTCGAACAACAATCATTTGGTGATAATGGCCGGTGGGGTAGGAAGTCGTTTCTGGCCGATGAGTACTTCAGATATGCCAAAACAGTTTATTGATGTGTTGGGATGCGGCCGTACGTTGCTTCAGCTTACGGTAGACCGTTTTGAGGGTATTTGTCCTGCAGAAAATATTTGGGTTGTAACTTCCGCCCGTTATGCCGATATTGTGAAAGAGCAGCTTCCCGAAATAGCTCCCGACCATATATTGCAAGAGCCTTGCCGCAGAAATACCGCTCCGTGTATAGCTTACGTGAGCTGGAAAATCAAGTCTCGTAACCCGAAGGCGAATGTTGTGGTGACTCCAAGCGACCATGTGGTAATGAACGTGCGCGAGTTTGGCAGAGTAATCCAATCGGCTATGAAATTTACTGCCGATTCTGACGCTATCGTCACTCTGGGTATGAAGGCCACTCGTCCGGAAACTGGATATGGATATATAGAGGCCGATTTGTCGATGTCTTGTCCTTCTAATAAGGAGATTTATCGTGTAGACGCTTTTAAGGAAAAGCCGGATATCGATACGGCTCGCAGATACTTGCAGCGCAAGAATTATTTCTGGAACGCGGGTATATTTATATGGAACGTAAACACTATAGTGAATGCGCTGCGTGTATATCAGCCTAACATGGCAGAGGTGTTTGAGCGTATGCTTCCTTATTATTTTACAGATAAGGAGCAGGAGATGGTGAACGAGCTGTTCCCTACATGCGAGAATATATCTGTTGACTATGCCATTATGGAAAAGGCGGAAGAGATTTTCGTGTTCCCGGCATCGTTCGGATGGAGCGATTTGGGTACATGGGGTTCGCTGCATGATAACTCGAAGAAAGATCCTCAGAATAACGTGTGCATAGGTTCGGAAATTAAGTTGCACGAAACTCGTAACTGTATTATCCATACGCTTCAGGAGAAGAAGGTGGTGGTTCAGGGTCTCGACGGTTATATAGTAGCCGAAAACAACGATACGCTGCTGGTGTGTCGCTTAACAGAGGAACAACGAATAAGAGAGTTCTCTGAAGAATAATTTCAAAAAGATATAATAAAAAAGTCCGGTGCACTTTATGCTGATGCGCCGGATTTTTTTATGCTCTGCCGAATAGACCTTCTTGCTTAAAATCGTTTAAATGATATGATTAAAAACTGAATGTGTTGACGTTAATTGTTTTTCTTGACTAGAATTCGTTACTTTGCGGAAAATTTTAAATTGATATAAATGAAACGAAAACTAAAAGACTACCTCATGCTGTCAGTAAAAGGAATGTGCATGGGAGCAGCCGATGTAGTGCCGGGAGTGTCTGGCGGTACAATTGCCTTTATCACTGGTATTTACGATGAGCTTATTAATTCGATAAAGAGCATTAATGCGGCAAGCCTGAAGATGTTTTTTACAGGTAAGTGGGGTGAATTCTGGAAGATGATAAACGGTAAGTTCTTGCTGTTTCTTTTGGCTGGAATTGGTATCAGCGTATTCTCATTGGCTAAAATCATTACTTGGTTGCTGGTAGCGTATCCTGTATTGGTGTGGTCATTTTTCTTCGGATTGGTTTTGGCGTCTACTTGGTTTGTAGGTAAGGATGTGAAAGAACGCAACTGGAAGACTGGTCTCGGTTTTCTTCTTGGTGCTGCCTTGGCATTTTATATTACGGTAGCTACTCCGGCAGAAACGCCGTCGCATTTCCTTTTCATATTCTTGTGTGGAGCCATCGCTATCTGTGCCATGATTTTGCCGGGCATATCGGGTAGCTTTATATTGGTTCTTTTAGGTAAGTACTTCTTTATAATGGAGGCTGTAAAGACGCTCGATTTAAAGGTGATAGCGATATTTGGTATAGGTGCTTGCGTGGGCATCACTTCTTTTTCTAGATTGCTGTCGTACGCACTGAGCCACATGCGTAATATTACGCTGGCGGTATTGAGCGGTTTTATGCTGGGTTCATTAAATAAGGTGTGGCCTTGGAAAGAAACCCTCGAAGGGGTAGAGCAGAACGTTGCTCCAAACGCATTTGTATGGCAAGCGGTTTGCTTGGCTCTGCTGGGTTTCGTAATGGTTTACGGAATAGAGAAGATTTCGTCTAAGTCGGAAAACTGATTTTAGATGCAATAATTCTGTAGATAGATATAAAAGAAAGGCGCAAGACTTTTGAGTTATTACTCATTTAGTCTTGCGCCTCTTTTTTATGTTAGGACTTTATTATTTCTTAATCTTAGCCCAGTTGTCTTTCAACGATACTGTACGGTTGAAAATCAAGTGTTCAGGAGTAGATTCCTTGTCCACGTTGAAGTAACCGATGCGCTGGAACTGCAGGTAATCAAGCGGTTTGGCATCTGCCAAGAACTTTTCTACGTAGCAGTTGGTCAGCACTTTCAGTGAGTTAGGATTAATCATTTCCTTCATTGCTTCGAGTGCAGAGCAGTTTTTCTCTTCGCGGATAGCAGCCATTTCGTCGCGTGGGTTTTCTACTTTCCACAAGCGGTCGTAAAGGCGTACTTCAGCTTTCAGGCAGTGGTTGCAGCTTACCCAGTGCAATGTACCCTTAACTTTACGGTTTGCTTCAGGCATTCCGCTGCGAGTGTTAGGATCGTATTCTGCGTATACTGTAGTAATGTTTCCGTTTTCGTCTTTCTCGCATCCGGTACACTTAACGATATATGCGTTCTTCAAACGAACTTCCTGTCCTGGTGTCATGCGGAAGTATTTCTTAGGAGCATCTTCCATGAAGTCGTCGCGTTCCATCCACAACTCACGGCTGAATTCGATAGTGTGAGTAGGAGAGTTTGGATCTTCAGGGTTGTTGATAGCTTCCATTTCTTCTACCTGTCCTTCCGGATAGTTTGTGATAATCAGCTTAACAGGGTCGAGAACCGCCGATACACGTGTAGAGCGTGAGTTGAGGTCTTCTCTTACGGCACTTTCTAACAAGGCGAAATCGTTCAATGCATCGTATGTGGTATAACCAATCTTGTCTACAAACTTATGTATTGACTCAGGAGAGTAACCACGACGACGGAACGCACAGATGGTCGGCATACGTGGGTCGTCCCATCCGTCAACCAACTTTTCTTTTACCAAGATAAGCAGGTTACGCTTACTCATCAGCGTGTAGCTCAAGTTCAGCTTGTTGAACTCATACTGGTGAGGACGGTTGTCATCGAGGTCTTTGCCTTCTTTCACCCAGTCAACGAACAAATCGTACAATGGGCGGTGAGGCACGAACTCCAATGTACAGAGAGAGTGAGTTACACCTTCAAAATAGTCGCTCTGTCCGTGCGCGAAGTCGTACATAGGATAAGCTTGCCATTTGCTGCCTGTACGGTGATGCGGAGTCTTTACCACACGGTACATAATCGGGTCGCGGAAGTGCATGTTAGGGCTTGCCATGTCAATTTTGGCACGGAGCACCATTTTGCCTTCTTCTATTTCGCCGTTGTTCATCTTCTGAAGCAATTCCAAGCTTTCTTCTGCCGGACGATTACGATAAGGACTCTCAGTTCCCGGCTGAGTAGGAGTGCCCTTCTGTGCAGCGATTTCTTCTGCCGACTGCTCGTCGATATATGCTTTACCTTCTTTAATAAGTTTAATAGCAAAGTCCCACAATTGCTGGAAATAGTCGGAAGCATAATATTCGTTTCCCCACTGGTAACCCAACCACTGGATATCTTCCTTAATAGCTTCAACGTATTCTACGTCTTCTTTTGTAGGGTTAGTGTCGTCGAATCTCAAATTACATACGCCACCGTATTTCTGGGCAATACCGAAGTCCATGCAGATGGCCTTAGCATGTCCGATGTGCAGATAACCGTTTGGCTCTGGCGGGAAACGGGTCTGTACTTTTCCTCCGTTCTTACCTTCTTTCAAGTCTTTTTCGACTATTTGTTCAATGAAGTTCAGGCTTTTCTTTTCTGAACTTTCTGTTTCATTCATTTCAGTCATTGCGTATTGTATTCCTTTTTTATTCTTTTTGCAAAAATAGTAAATCTTTGCGGAAAAACTACCATCTGTAGTCTTTTATGAATCAGAAAGCCCGTGTGTGTATCGTGAATGTAACACAATTGTTATTAAATGTGTAAAATTGTATGCAAATGGATAAAACGTGTTAAATTAGTGTTATTGGGCTTAAAAAGTGAATAAAGGTATTATTATTTGACTAATTTTGCAGAAAAGAATCTTTTTAGGTATTAAAATTCCGGAGGAGATTCTTATATCATATAAAAGCAAAAGACTATGTTGAAAGAAAAAGCTGGTGTCCTTGCCGGTCAGATCTGGGAGGCACTGAATGGAACTGAAGGTTTAACTCAGAAGAATCTGAAGAAAGCAGCTAAAATCAAAGCTGATAAGGATTTGTTCTTGGGATTAGGATGGTTGTTAAGAGAAGAGAAGATTGAGACAAGCGAAGTAAACGGCGAATTGGTTGTTAAGTTGAAATAATTAGCTCAATCTCCAGAATAAAAAGAAGAAGCATTGTACCGTAAAAAGTGCAATGCTTCTTCTTTTTTTTGCATATATATGTGCAAAGAATGGGCTGATTGTTTTGTTTAATAAATAATATATACAAATGTGTGATTTTAGCAGGCTCTTGGTTATAATTTAGGCGTTGAGATGGCGATAACGGGCAGCTTTTGTTAAATTTGCAGGGTAAATATTGATTTAGAAAATATTGATTTTATGCATACCAGAAAAGAACAGATGGAAGCGTTCGGGCGATTGCTCGATGTGCTTGATGAACTGCGGGTAAAATGTCCGTGGGATCGTAAACAGACCAACGAAAGTTTGCGTACGAATACGATAGAAGAGGTTTACGAACTTTGTGATGCCTTGATGAAAAATGACGAGGCTAACATTTGCAAGGAGTTGGGCGACGTATTGCTGCACGTGGTTTTTTACTCCAAGATAGGAAGCGAGAAAGGCGATTTCGACATAAAAGACGTATGCGACAAGTTGTGCGACAAGTTGATATTCCGTCACCCTCATGTATTTGGTGAGGTGAAAGCTGATACTGCCGAGAAGGTTACAGAAAACTGGGAGCAGCTGAAGCTGAAAGAGAAAGACGGTAACAAGACTGTGCTCAGTGGAGTGCCCGATGCATTGCCTTCGCTCATAAAAGCCTATAGAGTACAAGACAAGGCTCGCAATGTAGGTTTCGACTGGGAAGAAAAAGAGCAGGTTTGGACTAAGGTGAAAGAAGAAATCAGCGAGTTCGAAGCTGAAGTATCCGACATGGATAAGGAAAAGGCTGAGGCGGAATTCGGTGACGTGATGTTCAGCTTGATTAATGCTGCCCGTTTGTATAAGATAAACCCCGACAATGCGTTAGAGCGTACAAACCAGAAGTTTATCCGCCGTTTCAATTATGTAGAAGCTCATACCATAAAGCAAGGTCGTAACCTCTCAGACATGACCCTTGGCGAAATGGATGCGCTTTGGGAAGAAGCGAAGAAACAAGGACTTTAAAAGCGAAGAACGCAAAAATCCACGCCAAGTATTGAGTAACATCATAGCTTGGCGGGGATTTTTATTTTTTATTTCTTACGATGCGGTTTCAGCAACTCGCGATGAAACCACATTTCAGCACGCTGTATATTGAATATCTGTTTTGAAGAAAGGAACTTCTGGTACTTATGCAGATACTCCAAATCAAGCTGATCGCAAGAGATACGTGCCTTGATGATTTCCTCAACTATTTTGTTGTATTCTGCTTCGGATAGATTCTCTTCTTTGCCTTTACGCATCTGCGCCCATGCCTGGCGATTAATAGCATCTTTTTTATCTTGAAGCTCAAAGTAAAGCGGGAAGAACTGTTGCGCTTCTTGCTGTGTCAGTCCAGTCTGCTCTTTAATGTATTTCTCTTGGCACTGGCGGAACTCCTCTCTGCTCATTCTTGGTTTCTGGGCAAAGAGACTTATACTGCTGATAGACAGTATTATTGTTAATAATATATTTTTGTACATCATAAGGTTGTATATCAGTTTGTTTTAGTAAAGTGTAGGGTTGGCTTCTGTAAGATACTTGTATAATTCGTAGTCGCCCATCATGGTTTGGTTTACGATAGGGTCTATATACTCGTCTGGCAGTTCGGTATAGTTTACCGGAGTGTCGGCAGAATGCGCTTTTTCGTGAATGTCTTTTCCTCCGTTCGTAAACAGTCTTACTGTAAACATCAGCCCCACAAACATAGCCGCCATGTACACCCAAGGCTTCACTCGGGTCCAGGTGCTTATCTTTTCCGGAGCTTTTATCTCCTTTTCGGGTAGTTTACGCATGAGGTCTTCGGCGAAGTTTTCAAAATATCCTTCTGGAACCTTGAACGCCTGCTTCTTTCCGTATCTTTTTATCAAGTCTTTCTCCTCGTTCATAATACTTGTCCTCCTTTTATTAATTAGATGGTTTATGATACTGAAGGTTTAATTGTTTCGGTTTAAAAAATCGGTTATTTTCTTCACCGCATGGTGATAAGACGCTTTGAGTGCTCCCACGCTGGTTCCGATGATGTCTGACATGTCTTCGTACTTCATCTCATCGAAATACTTCAGATTGAATACGATGCGTTGCTTTTCGGGCAGTGTGTGTATGGCTTTCTGCAGTAAAAGCTGCGTTTCGTCTCCGTCAAAATACTGGTCGCTCTCCAGTTTGCTAAGAGCTTCCTTGTCGGCATCGTCTATCGACAGTTGGTCGTGCGCTCGTTTTTTATTGATGAAGTTCAGACATTCGTTGAACGCTATTCGGTAAAGCCATGTCGACAGGCGAGCTTCGGCTCTGAAATACTCTATGTTATCCCAGGCCTTGATAAAAGTGTTTTGCAGAACATCGTTGGCATCATCGTGCGACAGTACCATGCGCCTAATTTGCCAATAAAGTTGTTCGCTGTAGGCTTTCACCACCTCCCCGAATGCCTCACGGCACGTTCCCGGATCTTGCAGTCGGCTTATGATGTCTTCCTCGTTATATGTTTTCATCGAATGATTCTGTTGTTTTTTTGATATTAGATGTCTCTTCGGGGTTTTTGGTTTAACCGTGTTTGCTTTATTTAACGATAGGAGAGTGTTACAACTCTATGCATAGGTTTTCTTTCGCCAGTATGGTTTCCGGAAAAACGGCTTGCGCTTCTTGCAACAGCGTGTCTTCATCGTCATAGCGTGCCGAGAAGTGTCCTATTACCAGACGTTTGGCTTCAGCTTGTAGGGCTATATCGGCAGCTTGCGCGGCAGTAGAATGCTGTGTCTGTTTGGCTCGGGGCGCATCGGCACTGATGAATGTCGCCTCATGAAACAATAGGTCTACTCCTTTTATTTGTTCCACTATGCGTGGCAGATACGATGTGTCAGAGCAATAAGCGTACGTGCGTGGAGGGTCGGACGGAGTTGTCAGCATTGAATTTGGGATAACTTTCCCGTCTTCCGTTTCATAATCTTCTCCGTTCTTTATGCGGTTTATCATGTAGACGGGAATGTGATAGAAGTCTATCATATCTCTCTTTATATGGTTTGGCGTGGCTTTTTCTCTGAACAGAAACCCGCAAGTAGGCATTCTGTGGCGTAATGGGATGGTTTCCACGCTTACAGAGCGGTCGTCGTATATAACTGTAGCTTCGCTTGGGTTGAAAGGATGAAATACCACATTGTATGTCATTCCTTTGCAGAAGTAATAGAGCTGTGGCTTTAGCAGTTGCTCCAAGTCTTCGTGGCAATATATATGTAAGTCGGCAGTGCGTTCCAGCATGCCGAAAGTAGATATCAGTCCGATTAATCCGAAGCAATGGTCGCCGTGCAGATGAGAAATGAAGATATGATTCAGGCGTGAGAACTTCAACTTTGAGCGGCGCAACTGTACTTGAGTACCTTCTCCGCAATCTATCATGAAGAGCTTTTCGCGTATGTTTACTACCTGTGATGTAGCCAGATGACGTGTAGTAGGAAGCGCCGAACCACATCCAAGGATATTGACTTCGAATTTTTCCATGTTTCAGAATATTAGGATAGAGTTAGTTAATAAAAAAGCCGGAGAAAACATATGTAGTTCTCTCCGGCTTCTGTTATGTGAGATTAGAAATATTATTTCTTACCTTCCAACTGTTCTTTCAAAGCAGCCAAAGCATCGATGTCACCAAGAGTAGTAGAAGCTGCCTGATTCTGAATCATAGGAGTTTCTTCTTTCTTAGCTGACTTCTTAGAAGCTTTCTTTTCTGCCTTTTCTTCTGCCTTAGCAGCATCTTCAAAGATACGGCTGTGAGACAAGATGATACGCTTAGCGTCCTTGTTGAATTCAATTACCTTGAACTGCAACTTTTCGTCCAACTGAGCCTGAGTACCGTCTTCTTTTACCAAGTGTTTCGGAGTAGCGAAACCTTCAACACCGTAAGGAAGAGCAACTACTGCACCCTTGTCCAACATTTCGATGATAGTACCTTCGTGGATAGAACCTACAGTAAATACAGTTTCGAATACATCCCATGGGTTGTCTTCCAACTGCTTGTGACCAAGGCTCAAACGACGGTTTTCCTTGTCTATTTCAAGAACAACTACGTCGATGTCTGCACCAATCTGAGTGAATTCTGATGGGTGTTTGATTTTCTTAGTCCAAGACAAGTCAGAGATGTGGATCAATCCGTCTACACCTTCTTCGATTTCTACGAATACACCGAAGTTAGTGAAGTTACGAACCTTAGCAACGTGCTTAGAACCTACAGGATATTTTTCTTCGATTGATTCCCATGGATCTGGTTTCAACTGTTTGATACCCAAAGACATCTTACGTTCTTCACGATCCAATGTCAAGATAACAGCTTCAACTTCGTCGCCTACCTTCATGAAGTCCTGAGCTGAACGCAAGTGCTGGCTCCAAGACATTTCTGAAACGTGGATCAAACCTTCTACGCCCGGAGCGATTTCGATGAATGCTCCGTAGTCAGCCATAACGACTACTTTACCCTTAACGTGGTCGCCTACCTTCAAGTTTGGATCGAGGCTATCCCATGGGTGCGGAGTCAACTGCTTCAAGCCAAGAGCGATACGTTTCTTTTCGTCATCGAAGTCAAGGATAACAACGTTCAACTTCTGGTCGAGCTGTACAACTTCGCGAGGATCGCTTACACGGCCCCAAGACAAGTCAGTGATGTGGATCAAACCGTCTACGCCACCCAAGTCGATGAATACACCGTAAGATGTGATATTTTTAACAGTACCTTCAAGTACCTGTCCTTTTTCGAGTTTGCTGATGATTTCTTTCTTCTGCTGTTCCAATTCAGCTTCGATAAGAGCCTTGTGAGAAACAACAACG
>ULXH01005999.1_pt1 | contig 25695 bp, 25 predicted proteins | sample 1961101 | NCBI WGS metagenome assembly ULXH01 (sample SAMEA4835833, study PRJEB28245) | human gut metagenome | biome: gut microbiome; material: fecal sample | place: Denmark | collected 2008 | reverse complement strand
CTTACTTCGACCGATACGAACGTTCACATCGACCGATACGAGCGTTCACACCGACCGATACGAACGCTCATATCGGTCGATGTGAGACAACTTCATTAAAGAGTTTCATAAGTAAACAGAATTCACTCAATGTACAATTCTACATCTTCTAGCTTTTACAGAGAAACAGCCCCTCGTTTTTTGTATATAAAAAACACGAAAAACAGCAAGACGAAGGTGTTATATTGGCATATAGTTACACAAGCAACATTTTCAAATAAAACAAATCAATACAAGCTATAATGAATTATATATCAATAAATTACAATTATAAAGAAAATTTATTTTATGATTATTAGACTAAAAAAAAAGAAAAACAGAACACTTGCACGAAAATAAACTTTATCTTTGCCTTATGACCAATTATATATATACACTGCCATGACGGACAAGTTGAATGACATTAAACAGTTGATAAACGACGGTGATACGGAAACAGCCATCGGGCTATTGACAGATTTTATTACAACAAACGTTGAGGGAATAGATATAGCCTACTACCTTATGGGAAATGCGTTCCGCAAACAAGGCAATTGGCAAGGAGCCCTGAACAGTTATCAGGAAGCTATCCAAATCAACCCCGAAAGTCCGGCGGCAGACGCACGAGCGATGGTGATGGATATACTTAACTTTTACAATAAAGACATGTTTAATCAATAAAACATAATTATTTATGGCTAAAATGAAAGGTGTGGTCGTAGTGAATACAGAACGCTGCAAAGGATGCAACTTGTGTGTTGTAGCCTGCCCGGCGAAAGTACTTTCACTCACAGCCAAAGTAAACCCTAAAGGGTATAACTATGTACAGCCAGTAAACGAAGACGCGTGTGTAGGATGTGCATCATGCGCCATTGTGTGTCCGGACGGATGCCTGACCGTGTACAGAGCAAAATGTAATGAATAAAACGAATACTTGATAAATTATGGCAGAAGAAGTAGTTCTAATGAAAGGTAACGAAGCCATTGCACATGCGGCCATACGCATCGGTGTAGATGGTTACTTCGGTTATCCTATCACTCCCCAATCTGAAGTATTGGAGACTCTGGCCGAGCAAAAACCATGGGAAACAACCGGAATGGTAGTGTTGCAGGCCGAAAGTGAAGTTGCAGCCATCAATATGGTATATGGAGGCGCCGGAACAGGCAAAATGGTAATGACTTCATCATCAAGCCCTGGCGTTAGTTTGAAACAAGAGGGTATTTCTTATATAGCAGGAGCCGAATTACCGTGTCTGGTAGTAAACGTAATGCGTGGCGGACCAGGTCTTGGTACCATCCAGCCTAGTCAGGCCGATTATTTCCAGACTACCAAGGGCGGCGGTCACGGCGACTATCATGTGATAGCTCTCGCACCGGCTTCAGTACAAGAGATGGCCGACTTTGTAAAATTGGCTTTCGACCTTGCTTTCAAGTATCGTAACCCGGCAATGATTTTGGCAGACGGTGTTATCGGACAGATGATGGAGAAGGTTACTCTTCCGGCTCCTCGCCCACGACGCACAGAAGCTGAGATTATAGAGCAATGTCCTTGGGCTGCAAACGGACGCCGCGAAGGACGCAAGCCTAACATCATTACTTCGCTTGAGCTAGACCCGGCTGTAATGGAAAAACGCAACTTGCACCTGCAGGCTAAGTATGCCGAAATAGAAGAGAAAGAAATACGCTACGAAGAGATAGACTGCGAAGACGCAGAATACCTTATCGTCGCTTTCGGATCGTGTGCACGTATCGCTCAGAAGGCTATAGAACACGCTCGCGAGAAAGGCGTGAAAGTAGGCTTGTTCCGTCCTATCACACTGTGGCCTTTCCCGTCGAAACCGCTGTATGAACGCAGCAAGAAACTGAAAGGTATCTTGGTAGTAGAGCTTAACAGCGGCCAGATGATAGAAGATGTAAACCTGGCAGTTAAATGCAGCTTACCGGTAGAACACTTCGGACGATTGGGAGGTATTGTTCCAGACCCTGACGAAGTAGTTGAAGCCTTGGAGAAACTTATAAACAAATAAGGAAAGATGGACAGCATCGATAAAATCAGAACCATACTTAATGTACTGTTCCTCATAGGAGCAGCCATCTCGCTGATTCTGTATTTCAGCGGAGCCGATCATCGCATCACGTTTTTCTACGTCTGCGCGGCATCGTTAGCAGTAAAGATGATAGAAATCATTTTGCGATTCTTTCTAAGATAAAAACCAGCAAGGAGGATAGACAATGACAAAAGAAGATATAATGAAACCGGAGAATCTGGTTTACCAAAAGCCCCGTCTGCTGAATGATAACCCGATGCATTATTGCCCGGGATGTAGTCATGGTGTAGTTCATAAGTTGATAGCCGAGGTTATCGACGAAATGGGCTTGGCGGAGAAAGCTATCGGCATCAGCCCTGTAGGATGTGCCGTGTTCATGTATAATTACCTCGACATAGACTGTCAGGAGGCCGCTCACGGACGTGCGCCTGCATTGGCTGGAGCTATCAAACGCTTGTGGCCCGACCGCCTGGTGTTCACTTATCAGGGTGATGGCGACTTGGCTTGTATCGGTACTGCCGAAACCATTCACGCACTGAACAGAGGTGACAATATAGCTATCATTTTCATCAACAACGCTATTTATGGTATGACTGGTGGACAGATGGCTCCTACTACATTGGTAGGTATGAAAACTGCCACTTGTCCTTACGGACGTGACCCTGAAATTCACGGTTACCCGCTGAAGATGACAGAGATAGCAGCCACACTTACCGGAACAGCATACGTTACCCGCCAGTCGGTTCAGTCGGTTGCGGCTATACGCAAGGCTAAGAAGGCCATCCGCAAGGCTTTCGAGAACTGTATGCACGGCAAGGGTTCCAGCTTGGTAGAAATAGTGTCTACATGTAACTCGGGCTGGAAGATGTCGCCCGAAGCAGCCAACAAATGGATGGAAGAACATATGTTCCCGTTCTACCCGCTGGGCGATATGAAAGACACTACGGATATAAAATAATTTATCGACTTAGTAAACGGATACGATATGAAAGAAGAAATAATTATAGCCGGATTCGGCGGACAAGGCGTATTGTCGATGGGAAAGATTCTTGCCTACTCCGGACTGATGGAAGGCAAAGAAGTAACATGGATGCCTGCTTACGGTCCCGAACAGCGTGGCGGTACTGCCAATGTCACCGTGATAGTAAGCGATACACGCATCTCCTCTCCTATCTTGAGCAAATATGATACGGCCATTATCCTTAACCAGCCTTCACTGGCCAAGTTCGAAGATAAGGTAAAGCCGGGCGGAGTGCTGATATACGACGGATATGGTATCATTGAACCTCCCACACGTAAAGACATTCACGTGTACCGCATTGATGCGATGGATGAGGCCAACGAGCGCAAGATGGCAAAGACATTCAACATGATTGTATTGGGTGGACTGCTTAAGATTCGCCCCATCGTGTCGATAGAAAGTGTAGTGAAAGCGCTCCGCAAAACACTGCCCGAGCGTCACCACAACTTGATTCCGATGAACGAAGAAGCCATCCGCATTGGTATGGACATCATCAAGAAAATGGATTGATAGCGTTATTTTCTGATAAATAAAGCAGCTAAAGGCTGGAATGTTACTATAAAAGACGATAATTCTTTTATAAAACATTCCAGCCTTTTTACTTTTATATTTTGTAACGGTTAAGCTTTCGGCATAAAGTTGTATCTTTGCGACATTATGAAACGAATTCTTTTTATAGCTACGCTAATAATGATATGCTGTACAGTGAACGCTCAGAATTCACTGACTAACCGATACGGAAACTCGGCTTCGGGTATGGATGCCGACCGTTACGACCGTTATGGAAACCCAGTCGACTCATCCGCCGTAAACGATGCGAGCACTATCCCCATCGGACTAAGCTCGTGGGTGATAGACCAACGCTTCGGAAACATTACGGAGATTCCGGTGGATACGCTTCAGCATAACTTCCAGAATACTAATGACACCGGAGGCTTGCTGGGTCACTATTCGTATCTTGGCAACTTGGGTGCTCCGCGCCTTTCGCATATCTTCTTCGACAGAAAAGAAACAAGCACTTTCTTTTTTCTCGATCCGTACGACTATGCGGTAATGCATCCGGATAATGTGGTATACACCAATACCAAATCGCCTTTCACCAACCTGAGCTACTTTAAACACGGCAGCAGCCGATACGGTGAAGAGCGTTTCAAAGCTTATCTGGCTATGAACGCCAATAAGAGAACAGGCTTCGGATTCAACATAGACTATATTTACGGACGCGGTATTTATCAGAATCAGTCTACCGCCATGTTCAACGGCAACCTCTTCTTCTATCATTTAGGAGATAAATACAACGCTCATTTCAGCTTTATAAACGATAACCTGAAGGTGGCAGAGAACGGTGGTATTACCGACGACCGCTACATCACCGCTCCATTAGACATGGCTCAGGGCGGACGTACGTATGGCAATGGCGAAATACCGGTGAATCTTTCTAACATCTGGAATCACAACAGAGGTTATCATGCGTTCTTGACTCACCGCTATAACGTAGGTTTCTATCGTGAGAACCCCGATAAGAAAGATACCGTCAACACAGAGATATTCGTTCCGGTTACAAGTTTTATGCACACAGTGAAAGTGGACTTGAACAAACGTGAGTATATATCGAAAGACGAAGCGCAGAACAAGAAGTATTTCAATAACAACTATCTAGCCGACATTCAGTTTGACGAGACAAAGCAGACTTCTATCAAAAACACCGTAGGCATTCAGCTTAGAGAGGGCTTCAATAAATGGGCTAAAGCTGGACTTACGGCATTCGCTTCGCACGAGTACAGACAGTATACTATGACGGATACTATTACCGGAACGCCGGGACAGCGTATTCCTACCAAGTATACAGAGAACACCATAACCGTAGGCGGACAGCTCATTAAGGAGCAAGGACGTACGCTGCACTATAACGCTACTGGCGAGGTAGCCATAGCGGGCGAAGATGTAGGACAGTTTACTCTGGAAGGAAACGGTAACCTCAACTTCAAGTTGTTTAATGATACCGTTCGTTTTGAAGCCAATGCGTATGTAAAGAACCTTCACCCTACTTTCTTCTTCCGTCATTTCCATTCAAAGCATTATTGGTGGGATAATGACGATTTGTCTAAGATTATGCGTACTCGCATAGAAGGTAAGTTAAGCATAGACCGATGGAAGACTCAGCTTAAAGTGGGCGTAGAGAATATCAAGAACTACACTTATCTGGATAATACCTCTGTAAAACAGACTACTTCTTCATCAGAATCGGGAACTGCGGTTTCTTATCTTAACGATGTGAAAGTGGCGCAGTGTTCAGATAACATACAGATATTCAGCGCAAGCCTCCGTCAGGATTTCAAGTTGGGCATCTTGCATCTCGATAATGAGATTACTTATCAGAAATCGAGCAACCAGAATGTTCTTCCGCTTCCGGAGCTGAACCTATATCATAACCTGTACATCCGTTTCGGACTTGCAAAGAAAGTACTGAAGGTAGAGTTGGGAGCCGACGTGCGTTACTTCACGCAATACTATGCGCCCGACTATGCGCCCGCCATCGGACAATTCTATCTGCAGAACGAAGCTACGAAATATAAGTTGGGAGCATATCCGCTGATAAACGGATACGTTAATATCCACCTGAAACGTACTCGTCTCTTCGTAGAGATGTACAACATCTTGCAGGGACAAGGCGAGAAGAGCTACTTCCTGGTGCCGCACTACCCGTTGAACCCGCGCACACTGAAGATAGGCTTGTCATGGAACTTCTTCGACTAATACATTTATCATAGATACAATGAAAAAGAAAGGATTGCGATACGTTCTTATTGCTTTGGCCATCGCTATCGGACTGATATGGTTGAATAGCACACCCAAAGAAAGCTACAACGGAACCCCACGCCAATACAAGGAAATAATAAGCAGCGGGGTGCTGAGGGCGGTAACGGAATATAACGCCGTGAGCTACCATGTAGACCAAGACACCACGCTATCCGGATTCGACTATGAAATATTGCGTGAGTTCGCGCAGAGCAAGAACCTGAAACTGCAGGTAGTGCCCGAAATGAATTTCAGCGAACGACTTACAGGCATTGCCAACGGACGATACGATATATTGGCTGTAAGCACGCCCATCCCCAGCCGCACCAGTGACACACTGCTCTTTACGCATCCGTTGCTGCGAGCCAAGCAGGTATTGGTGCAGCGCAAAAAGGCTGACGATGCCGACAGCTCGTTCATAAGCAACCAGCTGCAACTGGCAAGCAAGCGTCTGTATGTAGTAAAGAACTCGCCCGCACTGCTGCGCATACATAACCTGATGAACGAAATAGCCGATACCATCTACGTAGAAGAAGTTGAGAAATACGGACCTGAGCAACTATTGGCTATGGTGGCAGGAAAAGACATCGACTATGCCGTATGCGACGAGACCATAGCGCGTACAGCCCTGAAGAATTTCCCTGATCTGGATATCAGCATAGATATAGGATTTACACAACTCTACGCATGGGGCGTAAGCAAACAGTCTACCGAGTTGCTCGATACTCTGAACGCATGGCTCGATGCCTACATCCATACAAAGGAGTATAAAACGATAAAGAATAAATACATTCCATAAAAACACATCAGTCTGCTATGATAAAATTAGATAAAGTACGTTGGGGATTCATCGGTTGCGGAGAAGTGACCGAGAAGAAAAGCGGTCCGGCTTTCAATATGATAGAAGGCTCTAAAGTAGTTGCCGTAATGAGCCGCGACGAAGAGAAAGTAAAATCGTACGCCATACGCCATAACATTCCGCGCTGGTATACCGATGCGCAAGAACTGATAGGCGACGAAGACGTTAACGCCATCTATATCGCCACTCCGCCTTCATCGCACGCCACATTCGCCATCATGGCCATGAAAGCCGGAAAACCGGTGTACATAGAAAAGCCTATGGCAGCAAGCTATGAAGACTGCGCCCGCATTAACCGTATTTCTAAAGAAACAGGCATTCCTTGTTTCGTGGCTTACTACCGCCGCTATCTGCCATACTTCCAGAAGGTACGCCAACTGGTAGAAGAGGGAGAGATAGGAAACGTTATCAACATTCAGATTCGTTTTGCGCAACCACCGCGTGCGCTCGACTATAACAGCAAGAACTTGCCTTGGCGTGTGCAGCCCGATATAGCTGGAGGCGGTTATTTCTACGACCTCGCGCCTCATCAGCTCGACTTGCTTCAGGAGATGTTCGGCTGCATACTCGAAGCCGAAGGATACAAGAGCAACCGTGGCGGACTATACGAAGCGGAAGATACCATCAGCGCTTGCTTCAAATTCGAGACCGGACTGCCCGGCTCTGGCTCATGGTGCTTCGTAGCGCACGAGTCAGCTAAGGAAGACCGTATCGAAATAATCGGCGATAAGGGTATGATTTGTTTCTCTATCTTCACCTACGACCCGATAGCTCTGCACACAGAACGCGGACGCGAAGAGATATTGCCCGAAAACCCTCCATACGTGCAGCTGCCGCTCATTAAGGCTGTGGTAGAGCACTTGCAGGGTAAAACCATCTGCACATGCGACGGAATAAGCGCCACACCTACCAACTGGGTGATGGACCGCATCCTGAACAAGCTATAAACAGACCTCGGCCTATCGTTTTCTCTATCTTTATATTATGAATAAATACATTGTAACTCTATTTCTTGGCATACTCTTTCTTACGCTGCCACAGCAAGGCGCAGCGCAAGAGAACAACCGTCTGACCAAAGAAACAAAGGTAGCAATGGAAAAGTTAGGGAAAGCACTGAATACTACCGACTCTGCTTACATAGAGCCAAATCATTACAACCTCACCTTCATGGTTGAGCAGAGTTTTTGGCAAGAAAGATACCGACTGGGCGCTCAGCGTGCCAACGGTAGACAAACTATATCACTCGCCCCCGAACCAACACCCAAAATAGGTGTATACTTCGGGTGGCGATGGATTTTCTTAGGCGTATCGGCCAGCATACCAGAGTTGCTCCGAAAAAAAACAAGCAACTCTTCTAAAAAAGAATATGTGTTCAATTTGTATAGCGCACGCTTCGGTGTCGACTTGTTCTACCGGGTTTCGGGGCACGACTTCAAGATAAAATCGTACTCCGGATTCAATCTGCCCGACGACCTTATAGGCCAGACGTTCAACGGACTTCATACCAAGATGCTTGGCCTCAACACATATTGGATATTCAATAACAAACGCTTCTCTTATCCGGCGGCGTACAGCCAGTCTACCAATCAGAAAAAAAGCTGCGGATCGTTCATGGCGGGCATGTCTTATTCGCATCACAACATCTCGTTCGACTATACTCTTTTGCCCGAAGCAATGCAGCCTCAGATTCGTCCTTCGCTGCAGTTCAATAACCTGAAGTACGACGACTACAACATCAGTTTCGGCTACGGCTATAACTGGGTATTCGCCAAGAACTGCCTGTTCAACCTATCAGCAATGCCCGCGCTTGCCTATAAAAGAGCCAAGCTTGACGGCGACATAGTAAATCCCAACGAAAACAACGATATGTTCAACTGGATGAAGAATGTAAACTTCGATGTGATAACCCGTGCCGCAATGACGTGGAATACCGGAAAATACTATGCCGGAGTTATCTTTGTGCTGAACACGTTCGATTATCGCAAAAAGTCGATGTCGATGACCAATTCATTTGGAAGCCTACGCCTATATCTGGGATTCAATTTCTGGAAGAAACGAGAGTACAGACAGAAGTAGCCTTTAGCTTATCAGTAAGCTTACACTTATGTTTTATTAAAAAGAAAACTAAAAACAATCTGTTTCATCGATATTTTCATACATTTGTATAACGAATCATAAGCATCATACACAATGGAACCATCTATATACAATTATTCACTTTGTATTGCGCTGCCGTTGATGTCGTTCTTCGGGTTTTATTTTTTGTTTGCCAAAACTCCGGAGAAGGCCATTTTTGAAAATTATCTGCGTTCACGGCGAATTATGGGAGTAGCAATATTATTACTTGCAGCCAACTATTCGGTACATTTCTTCTTTGGGATAAGGTTCAAGAATGCCAATGCCGCCATTCTGATGAACCTGTCTACCTATTTCCTATGCTATTGGCTGTTCAGTTCCGCCCTCACCACCCTGCTCGACCGCTTTTATATCACCAAACGTAGGTTACGGACGCATATCTGTCTATGGATACTGTTTTCCATCCTTTCCGGCATCGTTCTGCTGTTGCTACCCAAAGGTATTTTGCAGGCAACAGCAATGTTCGCCTTGGCTACATGGTTGGTTATCTATGGGTTGTATCTTACCCATAGACTTCTCAAAACATATCACAAGGTAATCCGCATTTTCAATGATACCCATGCAGACGATATCGGTGCATATATTAAATGGCTCTCCATATTCACCTACTGGGCTGTAATATTCGGAGTAGGATGCGGACTGCTGACATTCTTGCCCGATGAATACATTTATATCTGGATTCTGTCGTCGGTACCGTTTTACATTTATCTCTTCCTATGCTATCTTAACTATCTGCTGTTTTACGAACAGGTAGAAAACGCCATGGAAGATGGTATTACTTCTGAAGAGGAAAATCTGTGTGACACCACAAACCAGAAACAGGAACAAAAGCAGGAAACTCCGTTCTACCACGCCGAAATAGAGAAAAAAATCAAAGGCTGGATTGATACGGACGGTTATATCCGGCCTGGTCTTACCATAAAAGAACTTTCAGACAAACTTCAAACCAACCGTACCTACCTGTCAGAATATATCAAAACCAAGTACGAAATGTCGTTCCGCGATTGGATTACCGGGCTTCGTATAGAATATGCCAAACGTCTGCTTGCGCAAAATCCGAGACTGACGGTTGCCGACATCTCAGAGAAATCCGGTTTTTTGTCGCCAAGCCATTTTATAAGAATGTTTAAAGAAAACGCAGGATGTACCCCTGTAAAATGGAAGAAAACAGAGGCGAAATAACATGATGTGTTACCGATGAAGAAATAGCCTAAACAACAAAAAACAGTCTAAAACACAAAACTAAAATACGCAAAAACACAAAGATGTGCGATTCTGACAATTGAAGCAATTTTTATAGCAAGAATCGGACTGAATTTTAATCTCTTTACTTATTTTGGATGCAGAGTTACTAATTGGAAATTAAAAACAACATACAGAAAATGAGTAAAAGAATTCTATTCCCAACCTTGTTTTTGTGCATGGCAACGGCAGTTTTTCCTGCCTTTGCGCAGCAGAAAACAGACACTGTCTACACTTTCCGCTTCGTGCCGCAGAATGATATGTTCTATGTGCCATGGAAAAACAATGCCAGTGAACTTACACGCCTATTAGAGTACATAGAGAGTAACAAAACGGATATCATGAACGGGCGGTTACCTCTTTATGTTGACGGATACTGTAATTCAGGCAAGACGGAGAAAGTAAGTCTAGGCATCGCAACTACACGCTCCAACCGCGTAAAGTCTGAATTGATTATCCGAAAAAATCTGCATGAAAACAGCTTCATCACCCACAACCACACTTCGGATGGCGACTTCGTAACAGTGCGTATCATACTGCCGAAGGAAAACGTGACAGGTTATGGAAAAGAAGAAGAACAGCAACAACCAAAAAACGACAAAGTTGCAGAAACAGTACAACACACGGTAGAAACAAAAGCATCTACCAATCAGGAAAACTCATATGAATCTATCCAGCCCCTATCACCTACAACTTCGAAATTAGCTTTGCGTGCCAACCTATTGCGCTGGGCAACCCTCACGCCCGACCTCGGTATAGAGTGGCGCATCAGTCCGTCATGGGGTATATCCGTTAACGGCTCGTGGACTTCATGGTCGTGGAATGACAAAGACAGAAAATACGCCCTCTGGGAAGTGACACCCGAACTCCGTTATTATATAGGTGAGCAGAAGCGCGGCTACCTAGGTGCCATGTTCAAGACTGGACAATTCAATTACAAACTCTCTGATACAGGCAAGCAGGGCGACCTGATGGGCGGAGGACTAACCGGCGGTTACATGCTTAAGTTGAACCGCGCCCTATCGCTCGACTTCTCCATTGGCGTAGGATGTACCAATATTGATTATGAAAAGTACGTGGTAATAGACAAAGTACGCGTTCGCCGTGGAAGCGAAAACAAGAATTACTGGGGAGTGAACCACCTAGGTGTGTCACTAGTATGGAACATCTTTAAATAAGGGAGGAAACAGAATGAAAAGTAACCGACATATATTCATAACATATACGGCTGTTCTGGCCGCCATATTATTAGCATCTTGCGTGAAAGACGAACTTTATAATACTCCGCATCCCGACAGTGGAGCGGTAGTAGTAACCGCAGATTGGAGCGACAGAAACAGTGATGCCGACATTCCGCAAGCATACATCCTGAGTATAGACGGACAAGAGCAGGAGGTGAGCAAAGAAACCAACGTCCTAAACCGACTCCTGCCGGCCGGCAAATACACTTTAGCGGCATACAACAAACCAGACCAAGTTACCGTTGCCAACAATACCGCCTCGGTTAACGCCACGTCTGCCAAGCATATCAACCCCACGCCGGGTTATCTGTTCGCCTCAGTACAAGACATCAATGTAGTGGCTGATGACACGCTACGCGTAACAGCCCGGATGAAACAATTGATACGCAGACTCAATCTGGAACTAACCGCCACCGAAGGCGACTACAGCCGTGTACAGTCGGCTACGGCAACTCTCTCTGGAGTGGCTTCGGTAGCAGACATGGCGACTGGCGAACGGAGCGCAGCGGCACAAGTAACAAACACTTTCAGACAAGACGGCAACAAGTTCACATTATTTTTCCGCCTGCTAGGCATTGTAACTACTGAAGCACAGACACTGACGGTTGACATCACTTTCAACAACGGCGACACGCAGCAGATAGTGAGCGACGTTACAGAGTCAATGAAGAACTTCAATAACGAAGCCGAACCGATTAAGCTAAAGGGTAATCTGCTTCTACCGGTAGAAGCAACGGTGACGGGCGCAACCATCACTGGCTGGAACGAGGTAGATGGCGGTACTGGAGATGCTAACTGACAATTAAGATTTTAACCCACAAAAAATAATATTATGACTATGAACATGAAAATTTTCATTATTGCAATAGCAGCAGCTCTATTGGCTGCGTGTACACAAGAGAACGAGGTACAGAACAATCCGGTAGAAGCACGAATCACGGCAGGCGTGAGCGGACCTAAAACACGCGCTGTGGATAACAAGTGGAACGCCGACCATATAGGAGTGATGGCAGTTGATGCAAACACTACCATGGGACAAAAGTACAAGAACGTGGAATACCAGACCGCAAGCACAGGAACATCTGCCGACTTCACTCCGGCAACAGACGGAAATGGCATTTTCTTCGAAGATGCCTCACGCCAGTTTACCTTCGCCGCATATGCACCTTATGAAACAAGTCACGCTTCTTCCCTACCCGGCAACAAAGGGAAAATCACGGTAAACACCGAGAACCAACATACGGTAGAGAAACAAGAAGACATAGACTACATTTATGCCACAGGTGCCATGGGAAGTAAGAGCAGCCCACTAATCAGCTTCACAGACAACACAGCCGCAGGCGGCAGCGATTGCTCTTTCAAGCATAAGATGGCACGCCTTATCCTAAAGGTACAAGTATCGGCTGCCGACGGTTTCACCGACCCAAGCGTATTGCGATTCGCCAACTATAAGTTGGGCGGACTGATTCATGAAGGTACGTTCGACATATTGACAGGAACAGCCTCAGCCACGGGTTCTGTAGTGAACGACTGGATGCTGATAGAATCAACTTATCCCACACCCACTACAAACACTGTTAAATACAAATGCGTTACAGACTACAACGTCAACACGGGCGTAATGACCCTCACCATGATTTTGCTGCCGCAGACGCTAACCGACTTCCTGAGTTTAGACATTACTCCAGACGATGGAGAGAATCAAACCTACTCTAATAAAGACCTTATCAAACCAGCATTAGAGGCTGGTTACTCATACACATACACCATCACGGTGAAGAAAACGGGGCTGACCATAAGCGGAAGCACCATAGAAAACTGGAACGACGGTGGCAGTCATTCGGGCGATGCAACAATGTAGTGTGTATCCTGAAAAACAAACAAATAAAGAAGGTATGAAAAGAATAAAAAACATAGAGAGAAGGCGATGGCCGCACATCGGTGGCTGGCTGTCGGTTATGATGCTCATAGGCGGACTGCTCTCCTCGTGCAACAATGAGAATATAGAAAGTATCAATTCTTTTCCCGACGGCAAGTATCCGCTGCAACTGACAGCTGAGGTGGAACAACCGCAGACACGCTCCGGAGGTAAAGACGCATGGACGGGCGGAGAAGAGATTAGAGTGGCGATGGAAGGCGTGTTTGGTAGCAAAACATACGTGATGGACGCATCGGGCAATGCGACCTCGAAGGATGCCGAAAACGCAATCTACTGGAAGAACACCGCCGAAGCTCGCATCACAGCATGGACTCAGGACCTGGAAACGGGAACGGATATTTCAGACCAAAGCAACGGGTATGCCGCCTTCGATGTGCTGTATGCCACCGCCATAGGACGTTATGACCAAGCCGTAAATCTTCGTTTCCTACACCGCATGGCTAAAATCGAAGTAACGCTCACGGCAGGCGAAGGCATTACGGAAGAGGAACTGAAAGATGCAACCGTCACCATTTTCGGAGACCCGATAACCCACTCAACCGCCGGACTGGTATCACCTGGTGACCAATCGGACGGCGAGATAAAACCTTATTACGATGCCGCAACGAAAAAATACGAGGCTTTGGTGCCGCCGCAGGACATGACAGGCAAGCCGCTCGTCCGAATAAGCATAGGCAGCAACGCCTTTACATATACTCCCGACACAGAAGCTGCCGGCAAATTTGACTTTTTCGGTGGTAAGCGGTATGCCTACGCCATCACCGTGAAGGCCAACGGAATAGACGTTAAGGCGGTGACGGGTGCAACGTGGAGCGACGGCGGCGAGGAGAACATCACCTCAAAACAGGTGCAGCTTTTCAAGGCAGACGAGCTGAAGATAGGAGACTACTTCTACTCCGACGGAACGTGGAGCGATGGCGGTCTGCGCAAACGCTATGACGACGGCAACGTGGTGATAGCAGACCCAAAACCAGCCCCTGTGCTTACTAACCCTAAAACCGGTGCAAGCAGGACCGTTGTCGGCATCGTGTTCCAAACAGACAAGAGCCGTATCGGTGCAAAGGAAAAAGAGAAGTTGGGCGGTGAAGACAAGGTACACGGGCTGGTAATGTGCGTGAAGAATGCCGCGACAAATCAGAAATGGAGTACAGCATGGAATATAGGCGAGTTTCCGAAGGAATGCGCTACGATAGCCGATAGCTATAACGACATCAGTGGCTACGGAAACTGCGAGCATATCCGAAGCTCTCACGGCAGTTTCGATAACTATCCCGCGTTCAAGGACGCTGACGGCTACAACACGACATGCCCGGTCCCCACAACCACGACAGGCTGGTATCTTCCTTCTGTGGGCCAGTTGTGGGACATCTTTCAGAACCTGGGCTGCGTTACGGCTTTGGCTGACAAAGATCAGCAAACCTCGTCGCTCAACCAAAACTCTTGGTCAAGTCAAAGTAAAATTTCCGCTGCCATAAATCGTTGGATGACATATATCGCTGATGAAAACAAGAACGTATTTGGAAACCAAAACTTTATCCTATCGTCTTCGGAGTTCAACTCATTCAGAGTAAAGGCATGGTGGTCATCATACAACGGAGAAAACGGAGAAGATAATATAATTTGCTCGTCGGTCACAAAGGAAAACGATGATTGCCACGTGCGCCCCGTCCTTGCCTTCTAATCAATTTAATCCATTAAGAACATAAATATGAAGATACAAAACATATACCACCTCTTGCAAGCCGCATTGCTCATGCTGCTTGCAGCCTCATGCACGCAAGAAGAGTTCCCTGCCGCACAAGACAAGGCACAACAACTCACCATCTCCGTTACCGACGGAGGCTATGCGTCGGCTGAGGATAAAACTACTCGTGCCGTAGAGAACGGCTACACCACCGAGTTTACCGAAGGCGATGCCTGCGGACTCTTCGTGGTGCGCGGCTCATATCAGGATAAGAAGATGATTTATTCAAACGTGAAGCTAACCGCCGAGAGAGATGCCGCCACGGGGAGCCTCGTTTGGAAGCCCGAAGCTGGCACGACGCTTGCGGGAGGGCTGCAGGATGAGGTATACTACCTCTATTACCCTTACAGATCGGACTTGGACAATACGGTAACAAGTAATCTGTTAAAGCACGCCATTGAAAATCCACAAGAAAGCTTCTTTAAGCCGATTATGAATAATTGGCCGGTTAAGACCGACCAAAGCTCGTATGCCGATTACACCGCTTCCGACCTGATGACAGCCTCTTGCACACCAACGTTAGACAATGGTACACTCCGGCTCAATTTCGTCATGGCACACGAACTATCATTGGCAGTCATCGAGATGCCGAAAACCGTTTATAAGTTTACCAACGCCCGGGTTCCCGACTACACCATACCGTCGGAAGCTACGTTCGCCAGCGCAGCCAAGCCACTGCGCATGACCGACGGTACTTACCGCTACTTGCTGCCAGCATCCTTGCCGACTATAGAGGGAAGTTATGACGGTGGGAACAGGGTATTTACCATAACCCCGTCCCATACTGTCTCCGGGAAGTACAAGAGATACAAAATTGATGGCGCAGCGACAACCGTAAAGAACTACACGGTACAGCGTGGTGACTACCTTCTGGCAGACGGCAACTTGCTACCCAGAGAAACTGCCGTTACCGAAGAGCAGAAGGCAAACATAGCGGCCATCGTCTTTTGGACTCCGGCAGATACAGACCCTGCAGGCCGGAAGACTCCTGCGAACCTTACCGATGACAAGATTATGGCGAAAGACCATCCAAACTGCACACATGGACTTGCTGTGTCTGTAAAGAACGTATCAACGGGGATGGCATGGCAGGAATATGATTGGTTTCATGGATCAGTACAAAAATTTCAGAAAAGCGATGAGTTTAATCCTACCGATAAGACAGATTATGCATCAATCGTTCAATCCGGGGAAGAAAGAAATTATATCCGTGGTTATCAGTATACAAAGATGATATTGGCGTACAATTATTACTGCATGGGAATTAAAAAACTCAACTTAATGGTCAAGCCCGTTAATACCCTTGCAAACTTCTCCGATTCAAATCCGGCTCCAAAGACGAGTACCGGCTGGTTTATCCCGTCGGCGAAGGAACTGTACATGCTATGCAGCAAGGATGATGACAAAATCCAAAACAAATTTTTTTCTACCGAAGAAACAAGGAAGATAATCGACAAATACCTGCTTGCCATAGGGGGAGATTTATTGGAGAACCAGGACTACTGGACATCAGTAGAATTTAACGTCGGCAGCGCAGTTTATATTGGATTCAAAGGTGGTACTAGTATTTACACGACAGGGAAGACCGTTAATAAACCTGTCCGCGCTGTATGTGCTTTCTGAAAGTGTTACATGCAGATATAGCCCTACACCTTCTGAGAGGGGTAAAAAAACAATGCGATGCTTCAAAAAAACATCGCATTGTTTAAATTGACTCATCGCAATGTTTGGTTCAAAGCATCGCAATGTTTCAGTTGAAGCTCAACAAAGCTTTCCTTCCTTCACCAAATAATCGCCGAAGATACGCGCCGCACTTTCTACCATCATAGAGCAAGGACGCTTGGCATAATACTGAGGGGTACGGGCTTCGGGAGTGGAAACGATAGGGTCTTTCTTGGTAAGTCCCAACAACTCGCCACACTTTATGGTGCCGTGCTCTTGCTTGAAAGCTTCTGCCAACTGCTGTACCAACGCATAGTTGGCGGCTTTACCTTCACGGTCGGCTCCCGATGTAGCGCAACGCTCAAAGCCAGCCAGCAAAAACATGCCGCACGCCGCTCCGCAAGTCTCGCGCATACGGCCTATGCCACCTCCAAACGAAGCAGCCACGTGCAACGCCAAGTCGTGAGTCAATCCATATAAATCGGCATACGCCAATACTACAGACTGAGAGCAGTTATATCCTTCCTTGAAATAAGCCACCGCCTGGGCTACTCGTTCTTCTTTATTCATCATAATACATTGTTTATAACGTTACCATCTATATATGCTTTTACATTACTTACCGCCTGGTTCATCAGTCGGATGCGTGCCTCGCGTGTAGCCCATGCTATGTGAGGGGTGATGAAGCAATTATCCAATCCCACCAACGGGCAGTCGGCTGTAGGAGGCTCTGAAACCAACACGTCGAGTCCGGCTGCAGCCAACTTTCCGCTCTTCAGCGCATCGGCCAATGCCTGCTCGTTCACCAATCCGCCACGACCGGTATTGATAAGTATGGCTCCGTCTTTCATAGAGTTCAAGCTATCGGCATTGATAATCTCCTTAGTGTCCGGAGTAAGCGGACAGTGCAACGTAAGGATATCTGATGCGGCGAACAATTCTGCCATATCCATCTTGACGCATCCTTCAGGAAGCTGAGATACCGACTTTGATGTATAGACCAATACCTTCATGCCGAACGCCAAAGCTACACGCGCCACCGCCTGACCAATGTGTCCGAAGCCCACGATGCCGATAGACTTACCTGCCAACTCTACAAGCGGAGTATCGTAGTAAGAAAAATCGACTTGCGATGACCATCTGCCACGCTGGTTATCGTGCGCATAATGCCCTACTCGCTGAGTGATATTAAGGATGTGAGCGAATACCATCTGAGTTACCGAATCGGTACTGTAAGCAGGGATGTTGGTAACTACCATTCCACGACGGCGAGCCTCATCTGTATCTACTACATTATATCCGGTAGCCAGCACGCCAATGTACTTAAGCAAAGGCAATTCGCCTAATTTCTCAGCGTCGAGCACCGTCTTGTTTGTCAGCACTACCTCAGCCTTTGCCGCACGCTCTACTACCTGTTCGGGCAAAGTTCTATCATACACCGTAAGATTGCCCAAGGCTGCGAGAGCCTCCCACGACAAATCACCGGGATTTAAAGTATATCCGTCTAATACAACAATTTCCATACTCGTTATTTTTTGAATTTATTTTTGACTATTATTTCTCAAACCGCTCGCCCCATAACTGCACCATGCGGTCTTTTAGCTTAGCTTCTGCCGGATTATCCTGCGCATGCCATATACGCTGATTCTGCACATCGTCGGGCAAGAACTGCTGCTGCACAAAGTTGCCCTTATAAGCATGGGCGTACTTATAGTCCTTTCCGTAGCCCAACTGCTTCATCAACTTGGTAGGAGCATTGCGCAGATGAAGCGGAACCGGAAGATTTCCCGTCTGCTGAACCAACGACAATGCCGTGCCTATACCTTCGTAGGCAGAGTTACTCTTAGGGCTTGTGGCCAAGTAAACCGTAGCCTCCGCCAGCGGTATGCGACCTTCGGGCCATCCTATCTTCATTACCGCATCGAAAGCGGCGTTAGCCAACAGCAATGCGTTAGGATTAGCCAAGCCGATATCCTCGGCAGCAGAAATAACCAAACGCCGAGCTATAAAGGCGGGGTCTTCTCCACCCTCTACCATACGGGCCAACCAATAGAGAGCACCGTCGGGGTCACTGCCTCGGATAGACTTTATGAACGCCGAGATAATATCGTAGTGCATCTCGCCATCCTTATCGTACGCCAACGGATTCTGCTGCAATCGTTCCATCACCTTTTCGTCGGTTATCACTATGTCAGCAGTATCGCCTTCGGCTTCTACTACCAGCTCTAATATGTTAAGCAGCTTACGGGCATCTCCTCCAGAATAGCGAAGCATGGCATCGGTCTCTTGCAGCTCGATATGCTTTTCGCGCAAGATAACATCCTTCTCTACCGCATGATGCAGTAACTCTAGCAAGTCTTCCTTCTCAAGCGATTTCAGCACATACAGCTGGCAACGCGACAATAGCGGACGAATAACCTCGAACGAAGGGTTCTCTGTAGTGGCACCTATCAAAGTAACCGTGCCTGTCTCTACCGCCCCCAGCAACGAGTCTTGCTGCGACTTGCTGAAGCGATGTATTTCATCGATAAATAATATAGGACTTTGCTGCGAAAAAAAACGATTGCTACGCGCCTTTTCTATGACATCGCGCACATCTTTCACGCCCGAAGTCACAGCACTCAACGTGTAAAAAGGAGTCTCCAACCTATTGGCTATAATCTGCGCCAAAGTGGTCTTCCCTACCCCCGGAGGCCCCCACAAAATAAAAGAAGAAATTTTACCGGAATCTATCATTCTACGCAATACCGCTCCCTCTCCAACGAGGTGCTTCTGCCCAATGTAATCGTCTAGTGTCTTAGGACGCATTCGTTCGGCTAAAGGTTGTGCCATATAAACAAAAGATATAAATATTATTACCGCAAAATTAGCTATTAAAATCAAAATGGATGCAAACAAAAGGGCATAAAAAAAGCCTCTTTTCACAAAGAAGCTTTTTTAAGTTTTCAATAGGTATTAGTTTTTTTTTAAGGTAAAAAGATTGTTTTCAGGATAACGCCACAAAGATGAGGCCTTTTTTTGAACTAAACAAATTAAAAACTATGTCATACAACATGTTTTTGCATTTGGTTTTATTAGTTTTTTATTTGTTTTATTCAAAAATTAGACACCATCCTGCACTGTGCTTTTTTTCTATCTTTTTCAATGTCGTTAATTTTATCTATTTTTTTATTCCGTTATGCACTTAATTCTCGTCTAAAGCCTCGCATTCTGAAAGCCACATAGCGGAAGACGCATCACTTGGCATACGCCAGTCGCCTCTAGGACTAAGCGATACAGAACCAACTTTGGGTCCATCGGGCAGACAAGAGCGTTTAAATTGTTGTGCAAAAAAACGCCGATAAAATGTAGTGAGCCACTTTTTAATTGTTGGTTTATCGTACGAAGCGCCGAAAGCCAAAGTAGCCAGATAGTATATCTTGGCCGGACGGAATCCGAAGCGAAGAATGTTATACAAAAAGAAATCGTGCAACTCGTATGGTCCTACCAAATCTTCTGTCTTCTGCTTGATGTTTCCGTTCTCATCGGCCGGTATCAGCTCGGGGCTTATCGGGGTGTCTACAATGTCAAGCAAAGTCACTTTAGAATCTGTGTCGACTCCTGTCTGCGCTACCCATGTAACAAGGTAACGAACCAATGTTTTAGGCACGCTGGCATTAACGCCATACATCGACATGTGGTCGCCGTTATACGTAGCCCATCCCAAAGCCAACTCAGACAAGTCGCCGGTACCAATTACCAACCCTCCTACCTTATTGGCATAATCCATCAATATCTGAGTACGTTCACGTGCCTGACCGTTTTCGTAAGTCACATTATGTACAGACATATCGTGGTCTATATCTTTAAAGTGCTGAATGCACGATTCGCGGATGCTGATTTCGCGAGTGGTAACACGCAGTGAGCGCATCAAAGAGAGTGCGTTATTATAAGTACGGTCGGTAGTTCCGAATCCTGGCATCGTAATGCCTACAATTCCGTCGCGCGACAGTCCGAGTTTATCAAATGTCTTTACACACACCAAAAGAGCTAACGTAGAGTCGAGACCTCCTGATATGCCCACTACTACAGTTTTGCAGCCAGTATGCACCAAACGCTTGGCAAGTCCTGCCACCTGAATAGAAAATATTTCTTCACAACGTTCGTCAAGTAACGTATCGCCAGAAGGAACAAAAGGATGCGCATCGATAGCACGCGTAAGCTCAATATCCTTAGGCTGAACCATTTCGGTAGATACCGTAGTAAACTGAAGCGATTTGTTATCGCGAAGGCAAGAAGCGAAAGTAGTGTTATGCTGACGTTCGCCACGCAGACGTTCTATATCAAGCTCGCCCATCACCAACTGACGGGTGAAAGAGAATCGGCTTGAAAAGGCAAGCAATGAACCGTTTTCGTAAATCAAGGCGTTTCCGGCAAAGACTACATCGGTAGACGATTCTCCGAATCCGCTAGATGCGAATACATAACCGCACAAGCAACGAGCCGACTGCTGCGCCAACAAAGAACGAAGATACTGATGCTTGCCAATATTCTCCGTATCGGCAGAAAGGTTAAAAATTACATCGGCACCAGCCAAAGCGAGCGTGCTACTAGGAGGGACCGGAGCCCATACGTCTTCGCACAGCTCGATACCGAAGCAAAAGTCGGATGCATCGAAAAGTAAATTGGCACCCATCGGTACAGACTGTCCGCACAAGCGAATCTTGCGTTCGCCATCTAACGTAGTAGCCGGAGCAAACCAACGCTTCTCATAAAACTCGCTATAGTTTGGCAAGTAAGTCTTAGGCACTACGCCCAGTATCTTACCCTTCTGAATAACTACTGCCGCGTTATACAATATGCCGCCTACTACAACCGGCATACCCAATATAGAAATAATATCCAACTGACGGGTATTGTTCATCAGCTGCATAAGAGCTATCTCAGCCTGCTCAAGCAGCAACGCCTGTCCGAACAAGTCACCGCAAGAATATCCCGTAATGTTCAACTCCGGGAAAACAATAGCCTGCACATTATTTTCATCAGCCTCGAATATCATCTCTTCTGCCTGAGACGCATTATATCGACAATCTGCCACCTTAACCTGAGGAACGGCAGGCGCCACTCTTACGAATCCGTATTTCATATTCTTACTCCTTATTATATATACACTATAAAGAACGATGGTGCAAATATAATACAATAATGCGAATTGACTAATAAACGCCTATCTAAGTAATGTACCATCGGCATCATGAAACTAAAATTTCACACCTTTTCATAATCTTATAAATTTATAATAAAAACAATAAAAAAATTGCTTTAATCTTTTTGTATTTCGAGAAAGCTTTATATCTTTGCCAGTGAAATAAAGTTGTAACAATTACAATTAAATAATAATATGAATGTTTACGAATACCTGCTCAGCTATAATGTAAAGCCTTCGGTACAACGTATCGCTATCATGGATTATTTATTGAAACATAAAACACATCCAAGTATCGATGAAATTTACCTGGCTTTATCTAAGAGCATACCAACTCTCTCTAAAACAACAGTTTACAACACCCTGAAACTGCTTACAGAGAACGGCGCAGCGCAAATGCTGACCATTGATGAACGCAACGCATGTTTCGACGGAGACATAACGCCACATGCGCACTTTCAGTGCAAGGCTTGCGGAAAAATATTCGATGTCTTCGATATGCCAGAGAATCAATCGGCCGAATCACTAAAATCGGAAGGTTTCTGCATAGAAGAAACACAGGTTTACTATAAAGGACTTTGCCCTTCATGCGCAAAGAAGAAACTGAAAAACGAAAAAGAACAATAATTAGGATATCAAAAAAAAGATACCCAACATAAAACTATATAACTAACAACTTAAAAAATTTGACTTATGAAAAAATTTATTTGTACTGTATGTGGTTACATTCATGAAGGTGAAACAGCTCCAGAAAAGTGTCCGTTGTGTAATGCTCCAGCTTCTAAATTCAAAGAAATGGAAGAAACAGAAGGTGGACTTCAGTTTGCTGACGAACACGTTATCGGCGTAGCTAAAGGTTGTGACGAAGAAATGATTAAGGACCTGAACAACCATTTCATGGGCGAATGCACAGAAGTAGGTATGTATTTGGCTATGAGCCGTCAGGCAGATCGTGAAGGTTATCCTGAAGTAGCTGAAGCTTTCAAACGCTACGCTTGGGAAGAAGCAGAACACGCTGCTAAATTCGCTGAATTGCTGGGCGACTGCGTATGGGACACTAAGACTAACCTGGAAAAACGCATGAACGCTGAAAGCGGAGCTTGCGCTGACAAGAAACGTATCGCAACTCGCGCTAAGCAGTTGAACTTGGACGCTATCCACGATACTGTTCACGAAATGGCTAAAGACGAAGCTCGTCACGGTAAAGGTTTCGAAGGTTTGTACAAGAGATACTTCGGTAAATAATCAAGCCGCATAGAACAAAGCGATAATATCAGACGAAAATAATAAGAGCCGCTCTCTGAATCTGCAATGATTTGAGAGCGGCTCTTTTATTTCTGTTATTGCACATATACCCATACATATAAGTACAAAAAAAGATTGCCTCACACATATATGAATGCGAGAGGCAATCTCTGTATAAGTTTTTTGAATATTAATTCTGTGCGTTATCTTCAGCTGGTGCTTCAACTGGTGCAGCAGGTGCTTCATTTGATGCAGCAGGTGCAGCGGTAGCATCGTTCTGAGGAGCAGCAGCTCCGGCAGGCATATTATAAGGATTGGTTGCCTGTTCTTTCTTAGCTTGTTCCATGATAACTGAAGTACCATGAGTAGCGCTAGGCAATACATAAGCAGCGGCAATGCTGATAACTACCATGAATACGGCAAGTCCCCAAGTTAATTTTTCAATGAAATCTGTTGTTTTACGAACTCCCATAATCTGATTGGAAGCAGCGAAACTAGAAGAAAGGCCTCCTCCTTTAGAGTTCTGTACTAATACAACAAAGCACATCAGCACAGCAGCCAAGACTATAAGTCCAACTAATAATGAATACATGTTCCTGTTATTTTGATTTTTCGTTAATAATCAGTTTTTCCAAAAATCTTATTTGGTCTGCAAAGTAAATGTTTTTTTTGGGATATTTCAAATTTAATTTCTTAATAATTTCAAGAGCCTTTTCATACCGGTGCTGACGGACATATATTTTTGCCAGTGTCTCGGTGAAGTAGCTTTCGTCTTCATCGGCTTCTACTGCCTTTTCTGGCTGTTCCGTAGAGGTTTCATCGTCTTTCACGACTTCTTCCGCCTGAGTTTCTTCAGCTGTTTCCTCTTCTTCCGAGTTTTCTTCAGTCGGAGTTTTTTCCACTGGTACCTCTTCCTTGGGTTTCGGTTCTACCGACTCACTTCCAGACTGCTCTATGAAAGAGTCTATCAATTCTTGACCTTTCAGCGGAGCTACTTCCCGTTCTTCGGGCGTTGGTTCACTGCTCAATACCGACATATAGTCTACGCTCACCTCAACCGGGATCTTTAATGAAGGCTCCGGTTCAGCGTCATCGCCCGACAAGTCGGACAGGAACCTATCAATCAAATCGAGCGTTCTGTCGGCAGTACATTTATCCGCCGAAGCCTCGGCAGGTGCTTCATGACGCTTCAAGACGAAACGCTCGCCCTCTATATAATAAAACAACACACTGAGGTCGGCCACGTAAAGAGCACTTTTTCTAAGCTCATCGGCAAACGAAGCGTCTTGCAGTAAGAAGAGGTTCTTAAGATACAGCAACCGTGCCATCTGGAAATAAGGATAGCGGGCCAACAGTTCACGCAATTCGAACAAGCTCTCCTTATCTAGCATGGCCGGATGCGAAATCCACTCTTGTATTCGTTGTTGCGTAACCATCCTTATATTACCAATTTGCTACAGTTGCATTGAATATCTGGTCTACAATCTCATCAATCATCTGCTTAACAAGCGACTCTTGTACCGACGACAATTGCTGACTGGCGTTATACTCGCGACTAGATGAAAACTGCTTTTCGAAATCTTCAGAATGATTAGAGTTGTTTACGAAACGCACATTCACCGTCATTCTCAGTTCGGCCATAGTAGAATAACCGTCAGAGCCTACACCTTTATTATACGCATCGTAATTGGTGATTTCACCCGACAACTCCAAGTCGCCACCCTGACGAACCTGCTTCAATCGAGTCTGACGCATATAACTATCCTGCAAAGCCGTGTTAAACATCGACTCCATCGGTCCCCATACGAAAGCCGCAGAGCGGTTTGGGAAAGTTTCGAAAGAAATGGTTTTCACCTTATCGTAATTGATAGAAGCACCGTTGAATTTATACGATACAGAACATGCCACCAGCACACAAGCCAGCGTGCAGCACAACGATACAATCTTAAAAGTCTTATTTATTCTTATCAAGTCCATATTCTTTAATCTTTCTATAGAGTGTTCGCTCTGATATTTTCAAGTCATTGGCAGCATCTCTGCGCTTACCGTGATGACGCTCTAACGCCTTACGTATCATTTCCTTCTCCACTTCGTCGAGCGAGAGATTTTCTTCTACATACTCTTCGGCATCTTGCGTCTCTACCGGAGTTACGTTTACCGGAGAAGCCATATGAGGGGCAGCGGTTACGTGAGGAGCAGCTGAAACATGAGTGGTAGCCGGCACCTGTGGCGTTATACTCTGCATCGGTTCCGCCATATCGCCCGATACATCTAATGCGGGCGAGTAGTACGACACCGTATTTCCCTGATTGGCAAGAGGCACGTTTCCACGCTCTGCCATAAGGTTATGAACCAACTTCTTCAGTTCAGTTACATCACGACGCATGTCAAACAATACCTGATAGAGTATTTCGCGCTCGCTTTCGAACGCTTTTCCAGCCATTGGTTTCACTCCGAACAATGCAGGCAACTTAGATTCTGTCTGCTCGGGCAGATAGCTACGCAAAACATCTGCCGACACTTCTCGGGTTGTTTCTATGATGGAGATTTGTTCGG
>ULXH01004023.1_pt1 | contig 25803 bp, 19 predicted proteins | sample 1961101 | NCBI WGS metagenome assembly ULXH01 (sample SAMEA4835833, study PRJEB28245) | human gut metagenome | biome: gut microbiome; material: fecal sample | place: Denmark | collected 2008 | reverse complement strand
TATTATATAAAATAATATTAATAATAGAATATTAATTAAACAACTCGATTTTTTTTCAAAAAATTCAAGTTGGGGAAATTTTATAAAATTCTTTTTTTTGTGTCATTTTATAGAGACGGTATTTATTGGTTTATCATTTCTGTTTTATACAAAGATACGCCAAGTACCCATAGCAAGTGTTACCGTTTAGAGTAACGCCATGTGAAAAATGTCTTGTTAATGTATCGTCCGATGCGTTATTCTACATCGCACAAACGCCAATACCTACGAAACGTGCCGTATAAAACCCTTTAAAAAACATTGCGGTGATTCAATCAAACCATCGCAATGCTTCACTTGTCCATTCGCATATTGCAGTGCTGCAATTCGCATTCTTGTTTTCGAAGCTCGCATGTAAACCTTCTACCCTATCCATAATAAGAAACACCAATTTACATACGCAATACAGAGAAGTTTCATTACTTGAATACATTCTAAGAAGCAAACACGCTGTATAGCTTTTATTTATTCAACCAAATTCATTACTTTTGCAGAATATCTAAAACAATCCTAAAATGAAAAAAACAACTATTTTATTCACACTGATACTGTGCTGCATTACAGCATGTACCGGGAATCAAAAAAAGAACAATAATATGGCAAACGACAACGCAACCTTGGTGAAAATAGAAACCACTATGGGAGACATCACAGTAAAACTGTATGATGAAACACCTAAGCACAAAGAAAACTTTATCAAGTTGGTAAAAGAAGGGGTGTACGACAGCACTTTGTTTCACCGTGTAATCAAGAACTTTATGATTCAGGCTGGCGACCCTACCAGCAAAACTGCTTCGGCTACAGATACTTTAGGTTCGGGCGACGTGGGTTATACTATCCCTGCTGAATTCAATCCTAAATTCTTCCACAAAAGAGGTGTGCTGGCTGCTGCACGTCAGGGAGATGATGTAAACCCCAATAAAGAATCGTCTGGATGTCAGTTCTATATAGTAACAGGACGCAAATTCTCTGAAGCTCAAATGATAAACATGGAAAACCAGATGAACGAGGCACGCCTTGATACTGTTTTCCAGGCATTGGCTCGTAAGCACATGAAAGAAATCTATAAGATGCGTAAGGCTAACGATATGGAAGGTCTCATGGAGCTGCAAGACTCGCTCGAAAATCAGGCTCGTAAAGAGGTGGCTAAAGAACCTGCCCTGAAATTTACCCCGGAACAGATTAAGGCATATACCACTGTAGGTGGCGCTCCGCATCTTGACGGCAGCTATACCGTTTTTGGTGAAGTAGTAGACGGAATGAATGTGGTAGCAGAAATTGAAACTGCTAAGACTAACCGTCAGGACCGCCCGACACAAGATATCCGTATACTGAAAGCTACAGTAGTAGAATAACCAAGAAACGGAAAATGATTTACGTTAATCACTATACCCTTTCGAACGGGCTTCGCATGGTGCATAATGAAGACCCTTCGACACAAATGGTAGCACTCAACTTGCTGTATAATGTGGGGGCGCGTGATGAACACCCGGAACATACAGGCTTTGCTCATTTATTTGAGCACCTGATGTTCGGAGGTTCTGTCAATATCCCCGATTATGATACGCCTGTGCAAAATGCGGGAGGCGAGAACAATGCGTGGACCAATAACGATATTACCAATTATTACATCACTCTGCCTGCATCGAATGCGGAGATAGGATTCTGGTTGGAAAGCGACCGTATGCTTAGCCTCGACTTCAGTCAGCAGAGCCTGGACGTGCAGCGCCAGGTGGTGATAGAGGAGTTCAAGCAGCGCAATCTTAATCAGCCTTATGGCGATGTGCCGCACCTGATACGCGAGATGGCGTTCCGTACTCACCCTTATCGCTGGCCTACCATAGGAAAGGAAATAAGTCACATAGCCAACGCTACGCTCGACGAGGTGAAAGACTTCTTCTTTCGTTACTATGCTCCGAATAACTGCATTCTGTCAATTACCGGAAATATCAGTTTCAAGGAGAGTGTACGCCTTACCGAGAAATGGTTCGGCCCGATTCCGCAGCGAGAAGTACCGCAGCGTAGTCTGCCCGCAGAGCCGAAGCAAACGGAAGTTAGACGGAAAACAGTGGAGAGAAATGTTCCGCTAGATGCCCTGTATATGGCGTTCCATATGTGTAGCCGTCGCGACAAGGATTATTATGCTTACGACATGCTAACCGATATACTGTCTAGCGGACGCTCGTCACGGCTTATTCAGAACCTGGTAGTGAAAAATAAGATTTTCAATTCGGTAGATGCTTATATATCCGGAAGCATAGACGAGGGATTATTACACATCACCGGAAAGCCGGCCGAAGGCATCAGTCTTGAGCAAGCCGAACAAGCCGTCTGGGATGAGATAGAGAAGCTTCGTACTACACCGGTAGAATCTTCCGAACTGGAAAAAGTTAAGAACCGCTACGAGAGCGAGCAGATATTCGGAAACATCAATTATCTGAATGTGGCTACTAACATGGCCTACTTAGAACTGATAGGGAAAGCCGAAGATATCAACACGGAAGCCGTGAGGTACCGTTCGGTTACGGCAGAGCAACTGCAAGAGGTGGCACAGCGCAGTCTTATAGCCGATAATTGTTGCATACTTTACTATAAAGCTATTAAATGAAACAAGTAAACATATCACATTATAAAACACTGTTCCTTTTAGGACTGCCTATCGTCATCGGACAGATAGGCATGATTATTCTTAGTTTTGCCGATACGCTGATGATTGGCCATCACAGCACTACCGAGTTGGCTGCTGCCAGCTTTGTTAATAACATGGTAAACTTGGCCATAATTTTCTCTACCGGATTCGCTTACGGACTTACTCCCATCATAGGACGTTTGTTCGGACAAAAGAAGTTGCACGAGGCGGGGCAGGTGCTTAAGAATAGCTTGGCTGCAAACACTGTAGTAGCTGTTTTGGTATGCTTGGCATTGACTGTTCTATATTTCAACCTCGGCCGATTGGGACAGCCCGAGGAACTGTTGCCTTTCATAAGGCCGTATTTCCTCATCTTGCTGGCATCAATACCTTTTGTGCTTTGGTTCAACGGATTCAAGCAGTTCTCTGACGGAATTACCGACACCAAGACATCGATGTGGATTCTGCTGGGCGGAAACTGCCTGAACATAATAGGCAACTATATCTTTATATACGGAAAATGCGGTATGCCCGAAATGGGATTGGCGGGAGCGGGACTTTCTACTCTGCTGTCGCGCATCATTATGGTAATAGTGTACTTGGTGGTGTTCTTCAAGACTCAGCGCTACAGCGTATTCCGCGAAGGATTCTTGCGTGGCACTATCAACAGAGCCGACTTTATTCACCTTAACAAGTTGGGATGGCCTATAGCCGGACTGATGGGTATGGAGACAGCATCGTTCAGCCTCAGCGCGGTGATGGTGGGTTGGCTAGGCAGTAACGAACTGGCAAGCTATCAAATCATGATAACCGTATCGCAAGTATGCTTCATGATGTATTATGGTATGGGAGCAGCCGTATCGGTACGCATCAGCAACTTTGCGGGACAAGACGACTGGCGTAACGCCAAACTCACGGCAAACATCGGATTTCATATCATACTAATTATGATAGTCTGCACGGCTATCCCTATCTTCCTGCTGCGTAATCACATCGGTCCGTGGTTTACCGACGATGAGGCAGTAGCTGTTATGGTAGCCCAAACCGTAATACCGTTCCTGGTTTACCAGTTAGGCGACGGACTGCAGATAAACTTCGCCAATGCCCTGCGAGGCATAGCCGACGTGCGCCTTATGATGCTGTTCGCTTTCATAGCCTACTTTGTCATCTCTCTTCCGTTAGGATACCTTTTCGGCTTCATATTCCACTGGGGAATAGTGGGTATATGGATGGCTTTCCCTTTCGGACTGACAAGTGCCGGAATAATGTATTACCTAAGATTCAGATACCAAATAAACCGTAAAATGTAAACCGCCATGTTTTCCACTTCCTTTAAGATAGCGTTTGGTTATGTATTGCTCATAGTCTTGATGTTTGTTTCCATTGGCTATGTCTATAGGCAAATGAACCTGTTGATATCGTCTACAGATATGGAGAAGAACGTCGTTATGCGTCGCCGACTTACTAACGATATTATTTCGACTCTATACAAAGCCGAGATAACAGGACAAAACCTGCGCTTAGGAAGTGTGGGAGAATATCCCGTTTACAGAAACACGATGCAAGAAGCCGTAGTGCTGATAGACTCGTTGCAAAAGGTAATGAGCTCAGAACTGCAGATAGCACGATTAGATACTGTAAAGACTCTGCTGCGCGAAAAAGAGCAAAACGTGCTTACTATACTTGAGATACTGGAGGATACTTCGATTAACGAACTGTATCACACCCAGATAAGACAGATGATTGCCTCGCAAGACTCAGCTATAGGCAATCAGGTGAAAAAGCATATAGTAACACGCCAGAACACATACACCATAAAGCATAAAAAGAAGGGATTCTTCAAGCGTCTGGCAGAGGTGTTTGTGCCTGGGAAGCCAGACTCTACAGAGGTGCATAGAGTAGTAGAGGAAATAATAAACGATTCTATAGATCAAGCTTACATTCCAGACGACAGCGTAACGCAAATCATTAATACCATACAGCATAATGTGCACGAGGGTCAGCTTAAAAAGCAGAGAGACCTGAGCAGATACGCCAACAAGATGCGAATGGCTGGTAACGCCTTGAGTCAACGAGTTAATCAGTTGCTCGACAGCATTGAGCAAGATGAGACGCAGAGAAACATGAACAAGCTGTCGGCAGAGTATGTAATACGTAAACAGGCGGCGCGTACCATCGCCATCATTGCTGTATTAGCTATCGTGTTGATGTTGATGTTCTGTTTCATCGTATTGAAGGATATATCACGCAGCAATCATTACCGTAAGGAACTTGAGAAATCAAAGCTCTATGCCGAAAACTTGCTCACGGCACGCGAGAAACTGATGCTTACCATAACGCACGATATCAAAGCCCCTACCGGCTCCATCATAGGGTTCATAGAACTGATGCTGCGTTTGGTGAAAGATAAAAGACAGCTTTTCTATCTGCAGAATATGAAAAGTTCTGCACAGCACTTGCTTTTGCTTATCACTTCGTTGCTTGATTACCATCAGTTGGAAGCGAGGAAAATGGATTTGCATCCGGTAGCTTTCAATCCTAACGAGCTGTTTGATGATATCTACACCAGTTTCCTTCCGCTCGCCGCAAAGAAAGGATTGAAGCTGGACTATATAAAATCGGATTCTACTAGTACCAATATTAAGAGCGACCCGTTCCGTTTGCGCCAGATTATTGATAATCTGATATCGAACGCACTGAAATTTACAGCCGAAGGAAGTATTACGCTTAAAACCTATATTCAGCAGAACATGCTGATTATCCGCGTTACCGATACCGGATGCGGCATGAGTGAGGAAGAACAAAACAAGATTTTCAGAGAGTTTACCCGACTGAACAACGCTCAGGGTCAGGAAGGATTCGGTCTCGGACTGTCTATCACAAAGAAACTTGTTGAACTGCTCGATGGTAACATCACATTGAACAGTGAGGAAGGTAAAGGTAGTGAATTCTGTATCAGCATCCCCGTTGTAGCTGCCGACAGTGAATTACCAAGCCAGCCTACTGATGCAGTAGCTCCTATCGACAAGCAAGTACGCATACTGATGATAGACGATGACCGTATACAGCTGAGACTGACTATGGCCATGCTGCAGAATATTTTCGAGAAATCAAACAGTAGACATCAGCTCATTATAGATAGTTGCCTTACTCCCGAAGAATTGCTTGGTCACATTGAAAATTCGAGCTACGATATTATATTAACCGATATACAGATGCCATCGATGAGCGGATTCGATTTGCTGAAGAAGATAAAAGGCACTGATAATCAACATGCCCAAGACACACCGGTGATAGCCATAACCGCACGAAGCGATATGGATGAAGCGTATTTCCGCAATGCCGGTTTCGCTGGATGTCTGCATAAGCCGTTCAATCAGTCGGAACTGCAACATATACTGAGAGTTATATTCCATAAAGAAGTGAACGAAAGCGTACAGCCTCAACCCGAAACTACCACGTCGTCCGGTGAATTCAACTTCGCCGCACTTACCGCCTTCTCGGAAGATGATAAAGATGCCGCCAAAGAAATATTGAACGTATTTGTTTGTGAGACGGAAAAGAACATCGACCGTATAAAAGCAGCATTACAAAAATCGGATGCAGCTACAATATGCGCTGTAGCCCATAAGATGCTTCCAAGTTTCACTCTGATAGAAGACAAAGCTACCCTGCCGGCACTGCAATGGTTGGAAAATAATAAGCAAAACGCTGCATTCAATCATGAAACAGAAAAGCAGGCTCACGCGGTGGTAGAAAACGCCACTTATACTCTTGACGCTGCGCAAGAATACATATCAGAACTGAATTAATGCTAAAATATACAGTGTCGGCTTTATCTTTGAGAAGAAAAAGATTAACTTTGTAATTCACTCTCAAAGGAAAGGAAATAGTATGAGTTACTCTATTCTAATAGTAGAGGATGATTTGACTTTCTCTACCATGCTGAAAACGTGGCTGGGGAAAAAAGGATTTAATATCGATACAGCTAGTTCATGCGCTAAAGCACGAAAAACATTATCGACAGACAAATTTGATTTGGTTCTGTCCGACCTGCGTCTGCCCGATCAGGACGGAATACAATTACTTAGTTGGTTGAGGAAGAATGATATATATACTCCCTTTATCATAATGACAAGTTATGCCGAGATACATAGTGCGGTAGAAGCTATGAAGCAAGGGGCAAGCGATTTTGTAGCTAAACCTATTCAGCCAGATGAACTTCTGAAGAAGATAAAAGAGGCTATCAACCCTCCTACAGCAGAAGAGGAAATCACTGAAAAAAGTGCTCCCGAAACGGCACCGAGTAATTATCTTGAAGGTGAGAGCGAAGCGGCTCATCAACTGTATAATTATGTAGCGTTGGTGGCTCCTACACAGATGTCGGTCTTGATTAACGGAGCGAGCGGCACCGGAAAGGAATATGTGGCGCACCGTATACATCAGTTGAGCAAACGTAGCGATAAGCCTTTCGTGGCTCTCGACTGCGGTTCTATCCCTAAGGATTTGGCGGCGTCAGAGTTCTTCGGTCATGTGAAAGGTTCGTTTACCGGGGCGCTAAGCGATAAGACCGGAGCTTTTGAAGAAGCCAACGGCGGAACATTGTTTCTCGATGAGATAGGAAACTTGAGCTACGAGGTACAGGTGCAGTTGCTCCGTGCATTGCAAGAACGCCGCATCCGTAAAATTGGATCAAGCAAAGAGATAGAAGTCGACGTACGCTTAGTGTCTGCTACAAACGAGAATCTGACGGAAGCCATCGCCAAAGGTAATTTTAGAGAGGACTTGTATCACCGTATCAATGAATTCACTCTGAAAATTCCAGATCTGAAAGATAGACCCGAAGATATACTGTTGTTTGCCAACTTCTTCCTAGATCAAGCCAACCGTGAATTGGGCCGTAACTTGATAGGTTTCGACGCTGAGGCAAGTCAGGCTTTGCAGAACTACAGTTGGCCGGGCAATTTAAGACAGATGAAAAACGTGGTAAAGCGTGCCACACTGCTGGCTTCGGGCGACTTGATAGGCATAAAGGATTTATGTGACGAGCTGCTAAATGCTCCTCATGAAGAATCTCCTCTTACACTCCACAGCGAGAAAGATGAGATGCAGCGAATACTGAATGCACTGAAGCAGAGCAACAATAATAAGTCGAAAGCTGCCATCATACTCGGCATTGACCGAAAAACGCTGTATAACAAGATGAAGCTTTATAAACTTCAGTAATAAAGCCCAACGAGTTCATAGCCTAGGGCAGAGCCTTAGGTATTATGTATTTACATACACTACGCACTTAAAGTACAAAAGTAAAATCACAAAGCTTGATGTTTTTACTTTTGCACTTTAAGTGCGTTTTATTAATGTTGCATTACCCTCATGACACTGCCCTGGCGCAACTTTTGTAGATGTCGTAAAACAAAAATTGGGGAATTATTCCACAACTTTCCCCACTTAATTCCCCAATTTCCCCAAAATCCACATTTGTTATAATGTGTTAATCAATTCGTAATCAACAAAATAAGCAGCAACATGGTTTGTGGCACGGCAATTGTGTTACATATATCAGATTAATGCGATATAATAAGATATTGATAAAAGAGACAACAGAGAACTGAACACAGACAAGACAAGACAAGACTAAACTAAACTCAACCCTAATAAAAATCTTGAATTGTATTCCATTTTGTACAATTACTCGATTAAAAAAGAAGATGCCTATGTGTTAATATGAAAAGAGGTCGCTGTGATAGCGACCTCTTTTTTGTATTTTATTATCCGATTATTCAATCATTTCGAATCCGTTCCACAAATTGCCTGGAGGCAATGGAGCCGTTACGTCAATAAGCTCTTTCGATACAGGATGAACAAACTTAACCCTATGCGCATGCAGGCAAATGCTGCCGTCGGGGTTGGAACGAGCGAACCCATATTTCAAGTCGCCCTTGATAGGACATCCCATCTTTGCCAGCTGGCAACGAATTTGATGATGACGTCCGGTATTCAAATCCACCTCAAGCAAAAAGTAATTCTGTGAATGTCCAATAAGACGATAGTGAAGCACAGCCTTTTTAGAGTTCTTCACCTCCTTATCGTACGCATACGATTTGTTCTGCTTCTCATTACGCACCAAGTAATTCACCAATTCGCCTTCATCCTGCGGCGGACGCTGCTTCACTATAGCCCAATAAGTCTTCTTTACCTCGCTGTTTCTGAACATCTCGTTCAGACGCGCAAGCGCCTTACTGGTCTTGGCGAAAACCACCAATCCACTTACCGGACGATCTAGACGATGCACTACGCCCAAGAACACGTTTCCCGGCTTGGCATATTTCTCCTTGATATACTGCTTCACGGTTTCCGACAGAGGAGTATCCCCCGTCTTATCGCCCTGCACTATCTCAGAAGCCGTTTTATTGACTATAATCAGATGATTGTCTTCGTATACTACGGTCATAAAACACTATTACATGTTCATACCACCATCTACCTGGATAACCTGACCCGATACATACGATGACAAGTCAGAAGCCAAGAACAATGCAATGTTAGCCACATCTTCCGGAGTACCGCCACGGCGCAAAGGAATCTTCTTGCTCCATTCCTCTTTCACTTCGTCCGACAATTTAGCGGTCATGTCAGTGATGATGAATCCCGGAGCGATAGCGTTAGCACGGATGCCACGAGAGCCCAATTCCTGAGCGATAGATTTAGCCAAACCAATCAAACCAGCCTTAGAAGCAGAATAGTTGCACTGACCAGCGTTACCGTGAACACCTACTACAGATGCCATGTTGATGATGTTACCGCTACGCTGACGCATCATGATAGGAGTACAAGCGTGGATAAAGTTGAAAGCCGATTTCAAGTTTACAGCGATAACAGCATCCCACTGTCCTTCTCCCATACGCATCATCAAGCCGTCTTTAGTAATTCCGGCGTTGTTTACCAAAATATCTATAGAACCGAAATCCTTGTGAATTTCTTCTACCACCTTTGCAGTATCTTCAAAGTTAGCTGCGTTAGAAGCATAACCTTTAGCTTTTACACCAAAAGCAGCGATTTCTGCTTCAGTCTGCTTTCCGTTTTCGTCAATAACCAAGTCTGTAAATGCGATGTTTGCTCCTTCTGCAGCAAATTTCAACGCGATAGCCTTACCGATACCACGAGCGGCACCAGTAATGATAGCTGTTTTTCCAGTTAATAATCCCATTTTATTGATATTTAAAAGATTAAATTATTCATTGTTTCTACATCCCAATGCGCCATACACTATGTTCGCCACATAGCGCCATCCGGTAGCGTCGTCAAGCTCTTCGCCTATCTGCCCTCTGATATAAGGAACCTCTATTCCCTTAATGCAATAATGCAGAATATCGGCGGTAATGTCGATGTCGTCTATGCCAAACACACCATCTTCTTTTCCTTCCTTCAGTACGGTGCGGAAAAGCTTGATTTCGTTTTGGTCAAAGTTCTTGCGCATAGCCTCCACTCGCCATATATCGCGGAAGATATTGGCCCTAAGTGTACCGTTTCTATAAACAGTCATCTTTATGGCATCAAGATGCGTGGCAATCAACTCCAGAATCTTTTCGGACGGTGATATGTTTTTCATCGCCACACCGTTCATCTTGTTCGAAAGAAATTCCAGTTCAGACTCCACAACGGCCATGTAAATCTGCTCTTTGCTTTTAAAATAGGTATAGAGAGTACGACGTCCTTTCTTTGAAGCTACTGCTATATCGTTCATCGTTGTCTCTTCTACTCCTTTTTTTGCAAACAACTGGCGTGCCACATCCACTAACTTTGCTCTTGTCTTCTGTACGGTCATTTTTCTGGGTTAATTGCACATTATATATATTTGTGAGCAAAATTAGTCTTTTTCTTTTATTCTACCCAAGAATGCAGCTATTTTTCAATATTGAAGTAGCTTAAATAGATTTATTGCAATTATTTTGCAAAATTATTTGGTAGTTTAAAATAAAGTCCATACCTTTGCACTCGAATTAAGGAAATAACATCGCGGAGTGGAGCAGTTGGTAGCTCGTTGGGCTCATAACCCAAAGGTCGTCTGTTCGAGTCAGGCCTCCGCAACTAAAGCCATCACGATGTATGGCATCCAACAAAAGAAATAACATCGCGGAGTGGAGCAGTTGGTAGCTCGTTGGGCTCATAACCCAAAGGTCGTCTGTTCGAGTCAGGCCTCCGCAACTAAGCAAAAAAGGTCATATCATTACGATATGACCTTTTTTTGTTTGTGTACTCCTTATATATTAGGGATTAGTTGTTACTGTACCTGAACAATATCTCGCAAAAATGGGCTTTTTAAGGGATGACTATATAGCCTTAGGATTGTTGCTGCTTGGTGTAATAATATCACTGATTCTCTTTCTGCGTAACAAGTAGAAGCAATAACCCGTTTATTGTATGACATAGTAAAATCAGAACATTTTCTCTCCTAAAATAATTTGTATGAGTAATCCTATAGCCTTTGCATTATCCTTAAGATAATAATTGTGTAAACTATTATTAAGATCTTCTTTCAGAAGTTTAAGTGATTGTTGTATTCTGTAATCCACCGTCTTGCTTGATACGCCAAGCTGTTCTGCTATTTCTTTGTAAGTCATACCTTCAAATCTGTGTAACATAAAAGCCTGCCTATAGCTTTCAGGGAGTTTTGCTATGGATTCACGTACCTTATCTATCAATTCATCTGTTTGATAATAGCCTTTGTTCTGAAGTGTCTCTTGCATATATTCAAAATACAACTTATTGACCTTGTTTCTACAGTCGGTACTTGCTATTTTGTTCAGTGCCCTGTTATATACACTCTTGAATAAATATGAAGAAAGATTCTTTTCTACATAAAGTTTTTCCCTGTTTTCCCATAACCATAACAATGTGTCTTGAACGATTTCTTCACTGTCTTCCAGTGATACGAATTTATGGCAATATGCGCAAAGTATAGGATAAAATTTACGGAATAGTTTATTGAAAGTTTTTTTGTCAGAATCCTTTAAGGCAGATATGATATTGCTTTCATTATATTCTTTTATGTCTTGTTCCAGTTTTCCCATACAATAAAAATCTTAATGATTTAAAGAAAAAGAAACGCAGAGACTATCGGTTATCATTGCATTGAAGCTCTGGACTGCCCACCTTATCATAATAAACCAATAGCTCTGCGTTTTGTGTATGTCGTTTTTTAAAAAAAGCGGATACAACAAAAAACGCAGAAACTTTTACTGTCATTTTATTCATATAAGGTTTGAAATTGTCCAGATTTCAACGCCGGATAAACCAGTAAAGTCTTGCGTATTTTCAAAAGTGAAACAAAAATATATATATTTTTAAAAAAACAAAGAACTGTTTAGGAACTTTCGTTTTGGGAACTGTCATAATAATAAAAGACAGATAAAAAATAGGTTTTAAAGGGAAAAAGTTTGTTCATTGCATTGAGGCTCTGGCAAATTTAATGAACACGATTGTTTTTAATAGGTAACAAATAATGCAACCCAAGGTTCTAGTTCTTCGGAGAGCCTTGGGTACTTAACCCTAAATTCATTTCGTTTATGAATAGAAAACTGGAAAATATAGAAGAGAAACTTTTGAGATATTGTGAAGGGACTCTCAATAATGAAGAAACAAAACTTGTGGAAGATTGGATTTCTTCCGATAAAAAGAATGAAGAGATAGCCAAAAATATCCATGAATTGTATTGGGCAACTGATACACTGCGTGTAATGAATGAGGTTGATGTGGATAGAGCTTTGAGGAAAACAAACAGGTCGTTGATGAAGAAAAAGATTGGTACAGTCCTTCTGTGGACTGAACGAATTGCCGCAATATTGTTTGTTCCATTACTTTCGGCATATCTTCTTCAGATTAAAGATAAGACAGAACCCGCTATGATGGAAATACGTACAAGTCCTGGAATGACAACAGCTTTTGTTCTTCCTGACGGGACAAATGTTTCATTGAATTCGGGCTCGGTTATACGTTATCCAAGTTTTTTTACAGACGATAAACGTGAAGTAGAACTTCTTGGAGAAGCTTACTTCGATGTTACAAAAAATCCGGATAAACGCTTTATCGTGAAGACCTGTAGCAACAATAGGGTGGAAGTTCTTGGTACTTCTTTTAATATGGAAGCATTTCCTAGAGATTCGATTCTTAGTACAACTTTGTTGGAAGGTAAAGTAAAGTTCTACTGTGATGCCGGCAGTATCGAAATGCATCCGGGAGAAAAAATTATATACAATATAAATTCTTCTAAGGCGAATCTTGTGAGGACTACCGGTGAAGTAGAGACTGCATGGAAATCAGGAAAGATTATATTTGATAATACTCCATTCGATGAAGCGTTAAGAATGATATCGAAAAGATTTAATGTTGATTTTATAGTTAAGAACAATAGATATAAAAAGGATTCATTTACAGGAACATTTGATACACATAACTTGGAACAGGTATTAGGCTTATTCAGTATCTCTTCAAAAATAAGATGGCGTTATATGCCTACTACAAAACCTGAGAATAAAAGAAGTGTAATTGAAGTTTATTGAAAAAAATCCTTTTTTGTTTAGGAACTTGTCTTTTCAGAAATGTCATGATAATAAATAACAATTAAAATCTGTCAGCCAATGGAGAAACATGGAGATTAGAAAACAAATAGAGAAATATTGGCGTATTCCTCTATTTGAAATGAGTTAACTTTAAAGATTTGTTTGGCGACAAATCATTTAAAATCATTTTTTACTTAAAGACACAACAAAAATATGAAAAAAAAACGTATTCCTCCATTATTATGGAATGAAAAAGCGCATAAACCTGCGTTAACTAAAGTACCTGTAATTATGAAATCACTATTTTATGCCTATCTTATAGGCTCTGCTGGTTTGGTATATGCTTCTGACACATATTCACAGACTACTATGGTCAGTATAAGTATGAAGAACCAGACAGTAAAGGAAGTATTGAATGAAATAGAAAATACCACAGAATATTCATTTTTCTACAATAACAGTCATGTAGACCTTGATAGAAAAGTATCTGTAGATGTCAGCAATGCTGATATTTTTGAGGTCTTGAACAATGTATTCAATGGAACAAATGTATCTTATACTGTAAAAGATAAGAATATTGTTTTTTCGGTAAAGGAACAATCTCCGGTTGTATCTCAGAATGAGAAACAAATTACCGGAACGATTATTGATGCATCTGGTGTTCCAATTATCGGTGCTAATGTTATGGTAAAAGGCACAACCAACGGTACTATTACAGATATAGACGGTAAGTTTACTTTGAATGTATCTGCCGGGGCTGTTTTGCAGATTTCTTATATCGGTTATGCAAATCAGGAAGTTAAAGTAGGAAATAGCAGTGACTTGTCTATTACTTTGAAAGAAGATACGGAGTTGTTGGATGAGGTTGTAGTTGTTGGTTATGGTACCATGAAGAAAAGCGACTTGACTGGAGCTGTAGCAGCAGTTAAAGGTAATGATGTTGCAGCTAGAAAAACGACACAACTTTCAAATGCGCTTCAGGGTGCTGTTGCAGGAGTTATGGTTACTAGAAATTCAGGTGAACCGGGAGCTGCAGCTAGTAGTATAAAAGTGCGTGGAGTTACTACTATTGGAGATTCAAGTCCTTTAGTTATCATTGACGGTGTTCCTGGAAGCATTGATGATGTTAATCCCAATGATGTAGAAAGTATGTCTGTATTGAAAGATGCAGCATCTGCTTCTATTTATGGTTCACGTGCAGCTGCAGGGGTTATCTTGATAACAACAAAAAGAGCTAAAGAAGAAAAGGTTTCTATAAAATATAATTTTGAATATGGTTTGGAAATACCAACTAAACAGCCTGAGTATGTAGGAGTAACACGTTTTTTGGAAACAACAAACGAATTGCGATATAATGATAATCCCTCAGGGGGATGGAATCAAGCCTATTCAGATGAAGATATAGTTAATTGGGAACAAAATCATTTGACTAATCCTGATAAATATCCAATAACAGATTGGACAGGTATGATATTAAAAGGTTCTGCACCTCGTCAAACTCATAGCTTAAGTGTTTCAGGTGGCTCAAAAAATGTAAAATCAAATGTCTCTTTTGTATATGATAAAGTGGATGGTTTGTATGCAGATCGTTCTTACAATAGATTTATGATTCGCACTAACAATGATTTTAATATTAATAAATATTTAGAGGCAAAGCTAGATATAAACTTTAAACGCACAAATACTCATAGGCCACATTATTCTCCATTTTATGATATGCGTTTAACTCCAATGATTTATCCTGCAATTTGGCAGAATGGTGAGTATGCAAATGGGAAAAATGGTAATAATGCTTATGCTGCATTAAATTCAGGAGGTTATGTTGATGAATGGTATAATCAGATAGGAGGTCTTGCTTCATTAAGTATAAAACCTATAGATGGACTAAAAATTACTGGAGTTGTTTCTCCAAGCTATAATTTTACAAAGAATAAGAATTTTAGAAAGGCTGTTCCTTATGCTTCATCAGACGATCCTAATTCAATAGCCGGGTATATAGAGAATTATAATACTACAAAATTATCAGAAAGTAGAAATGATGGTTATAAGGTTACAATTCAGGGATTTGCCAATTATATGAAAAATTTTGGTAAACATAATATAAACTTAATGGCTGGTTATGAAACTTATTATTCTTTTAATGAAGCATTGTCTGCTTCACGCGATCAATATGAATTGGATAACTTCCCCTATTTGGATTTAGGTCCATTAACATTTCGTGATAATAGTGGTAATGCTTCTGAATTGGCATATCAGTCATGGTTTGGTAGGGTTGCATATAATTATCATAATAAATATTTGCTTCAGGCAAATGTTCGCTATGATGGTTCATCACGTCTCCATTCAGACTATCGTTGGGGAGCATTTCCTTCATTCTCTGCAGGATGGGTGGTTAGCGAGGAGAACTTTATGAAAAAGCTAGATTGGGAATGGTTGTCTTTCTTAAAGTTGAGAGCCTCTTATGGAACGCTAGGAAATGAGCGTATTGGTAGTAATTATCCATATCAGGCATCTTTATCATTTAGTAATGTATTATTCTATCAGAATGGAGAGATTTTATCAAAACTTTCTGCTGCCCAGTGGAAATATGCAATAAAAAACATTTCATGGGAAACAACTTCTTCTGTAGATATAGGTTTAGATATGGCTTTTCTGAATAATCGATTAAGATTTACAGCAGATTATTATCAGAAAAAGACAAAAGATATGCTTTTGGCATTGGAAATACCAGATTATGTAGGATTTGATAATCCTCAAAAGAATACAGGTAAGATGAATACAAAAGGATATGACTTGGAACTTACATGGAATGACCAAATTGACGATTTTCAATATGGTGTTAGTGTGAACTTTTCTGATTTTATTTCACGGATGGATGATTTAGGAGGTACTCAATTCTTAGGTGATCAGGTAAAATTGGAAGGAAGTGAATTTAATGAATGGTATGGCTATCTTAGTGATGGTTTGATGTTAACTGAAGAAGATTTGAAAGGACCTAAATTAAATGATAATGTAAAATTGGGTGATGTTAAGTATAAGGATATTTCGGGGCCGGAAGGTGTTCCTGATGGTAAAATCTCTCCAGAGTATGATAGGGTACTTTTAGGAGGCTCCCTTCCACGTTTTATGTATGGTGGTAGATTTAATATGGCTTATAAAGGTATTGATTTTTCTTTAGCTTTCCAAGGAATAGGTAAACGAAACTCTAGAATCTCAAGTATGATGGTACAGCCATTGCATTCCAATTGGGGTAACACACCAGCCATCATAGACGGAAAGTATTGGAGTGAAAAAAATACACCAGAACAGAATGCTAGGGCTTTATACCCTCGTTTAACTTATCAGAATGCCACAGTGAATTATACAATGTCTGATTATTGGATGTTTAATGGAGGTTATTTCCGTTTAAAAAATATAACATTAGGATATACTTTACCACAAGTATGGACGGAAAAAGCTATGTTACAGAGAGTCAGATTCTATGTATCCGCTAATGATTTATTTTGCATTAGTAAATATCCAGAAGGGTGGGATCCTGAAATGGGAACGTCGTCTTACCCTATTACAACTTCATTATTATTCGGAATATCTGTTAATTTCTAAAAATGAATGGTATGAAACATATTGCAAGTATATTATTGATAGGATGTTGTTTGGGAATTACTTCCTGCTATGAATTGGATTTAAACCCACTATCAAGTGCGTCTAATGAAAATTGGTATTCAAGTGAAACAGAGTTTGAGATGTCTGTTAAAGATTATTATAGACATGAGTTCTGGGCTTTGGATAATGATGACATGACCGATGATTTTATGTATCGTGAGACACCTTCGGAAGTAGTTAAAGGAACTTTAAATGGTCAGAGTTCTAATGTTACGAATTTATGGTCTAGACAGTACAAATCAATAGCCAGGGCTAATACTGTATTGAGTAATTTAGATAAAGGAAAAGATTTGGGAATTTCTGCAGAAAAAATCAAACAGTATAAAGCAGAATCTTTGTTTCAGCGTGCTTCTTGTTATGCAAGACTTGTGAGTCATTTTGGAGATGTGGTTTATTTGACTGATGTTGTAGATATTGATAAAGCTTTTACTTTGGGTAGAACTCCAAAATCAGAAATAATTCCATTGATTTATAAAGACTTTGATGATGCTGCAGAAGGTCTCCCTGTTAAGTATTCTGGAATTGAGACTCAGAGAGCAACAAAAGGGGCCGCCTATGCTTTAAAGGCTCGTTTTGCATTATATATGGGAAATTTTGATATAGCAAGAGATGCAGCAATGAAGTGTATGGAACTTGGTATTTATAAACTATATCCTAACTATTCTGAACTGTTTTTGTCGTCTACAAAAAACTCTGTAGAGTCAATATTTTTACTACCTCGTTCTGTAGAATACAAGGAAACATTGGGTTATATTCAGGTTATGAATGAACTACCTCGTAATGTTGGAGGATGGGGTGCTTATACACCAACATGGGATCTATTGGCATCGTATTTGTGTACTGATGGATTACCTATAGATGAGTCTCCATTGTTTAACCCATCTAATCCTTTTGAAAATAGAGATCCACGTTGTACTGCTACAATAGTAGAATTCAATACTCCTCATTTAGGCTATATTTATAGTCCTCATCCTAAGGATAAGGAGGTATTGAATATAGCTACAGGTAAAATGGTAAAGAATAAAGATGCTCGTGTTAATGCACAGTTTGCTTCTTTTAATGGATTATTATGGAAAAAAGGCATTGATGAAACATGGCTTGAAAATGGTAAAGATGTTGATCCAGATAAAATAATAATAAGATATGCTGATGTCTTATTGATGTATGCAGAAGCAAAAATAGAACTGAATGATATTGATCAATCGGTTTTGGATGCTATTAATATGGTGAGAGCTCGTGCGTATGGTGTTGAATATACACAAACAGATAAATATCCAAGTGTTACAATAACAGATCAGCAGAGATTACGTACTATATTGAGAACTGAAAGACGAATGGAATTTGCGAAAGAAGGTTTGAGATATATGGATTTGGTAAGATGGGGAATAGCAGAAAAAGCATTGTCACAACCTATATATGGAATGCTTTATCCTGTTTCCTTGTTAGAAGAGAAAGTAATAAATAAAGGATTGTGGTTTTGGCCTGAAAAACCTCAAATTGATGAGAATGGGATACCTGATTTCTCATCATCAGAAAATAAAGGTCTGATAGCCCCAATTTCTCAACGTTCTTGGAATAATCGTCAATATTTATGGCCTATTCCGACAAAAGAAATTTTGATTAATGAAAATATAAAACAAAATCCTGGATATTAAATTCTATAAGAACATGAAATATAATAATATTTTTTTAGCATTGTCAGTATTAACTTGTATAGGTTGTACATCATCAAAAACCGTAAAAAATATTCCTGATTCTGTATCAGGGATATATCCGAGATTGGCATATTACAATAACGAAGGTGAATGTGGTACAGGTGCAGTGGTTCCATGGTGTAACCGTTTGTGGGTAATAACATATGGTCCTCATTTGCCAATGGGCTCAAGTGATAAGTTATACGAGATAACTCCTGATATGAAACAAATAGTTCGTCCGGAAAGTTTGGGTGGAACACCTGCCAACCGTATGATTCATAAAGAGAGCGGACAGTTGTTTATCGGTCCGTATGCCATAGATACAGCAGGAACAGTACGTACTATTCCTTATAAGGTAATGCCTGGACGTCACACAGGTAATGCACGTCATTTGACCGATCCATCCAATAAAATATATTATGGAACTATGGAAGAAGGTATTTATGAGGTTGATGTTCGCTCTTTATACGTTAAGGAATTGTACAAGGATGCCAATTTTATGAAACGTAAGAAAGGTGAATCAGGATACGGTCCTATAGGTGCAATGCTACCGGGCGTACATGGAAAAGGACTTTATTCCGGTCAGGGTGTTTTAGTGTTTACCAATAATGGTGAAGGCTCAAACGAGGCTTTGTATAAATTTGATATTGAAGCCGGAGTTCTGGCAGAATGGAACGGCAAGGACTGGAAAGTAATCCGTCGTAACCAGTTCGTTGAAGTTACAGGACCCGGAGGAATTTGTGGAAATTCAAATCCTGAGACAGACCCTATCTGGGCTACAGGCTGGGATTATAAGTCTATAGTATTGGGTGTACGTGATGCAAAGAAAGGATGGTCTTTCTATCGTTTGCCGAAAGCGAGTCACAGTTATGACGGTGCACACGGATGGAATACCGAGTGGCCTCGAATCCGTAATGTCGGTACAGAGAGTGAACCGGACTATCTGATGACCATGCATGGAATGTTCTGGAAAATGCCTTCACATTTTACTGCTGATAATAGTTCTGGAGTACGTCCACGTTCAGCATATCTGAAGGTAATAGGTGATTTTACCCGTTGGAACAACCAATTGGTCTTCGGATGTGATGATACTGCAAAAAATGAGTTTTTGAATAAACGTGCAGCAAAAGGTAACCTGCCCGGTCCCGGACAGTCGAATTCAAACTTGTGGTTTACATCCTTGACTAAACCGGATGAACTTGGTCCGGCAACAGCTTCAGGTTCTGTTTGGGAGAAAGAGGAAATCAAAGCCGGAACATATTCTGAACCGTTCCTTTTCTCTGGATGGGACTATAGGACTGCCTGGATTAAAAATGACTCTCCTAAAGCCGTTACATTTACTCTTGAAACAGACGAACTGGGAAATAATCAGTGGAAAGTATTGAGTGATGTCGTGGTTGAGGGTAATCAGTCAAAACTGATAAGTTTTAAACCGTCTGATAAAGGTGAATGGATACGTGTGAAAACCAGTGCGGATGTAAAATGTACAGTCAGCTTTACGTATACAGATACTGATGAAAGAGATAATACAGCTGATGTAATCTTTGCCGGTCTTGCTGATGTTGATACCAAACATGCTGTTGGAGGTCTGATGTATTCTTTGGGTGACAATAGAAGAACATTGGGTGTCGTTGCCAACAATATAGAGAATGGTAAAGTTACAGAAACCGGATATTATGAGATGAATGACACTTTGAAACTTACAAAAAAAGAAGACAGCAAGATCAGTGATTTCATATCTGATAAATGTCGTATTCCATCCCAGGTTGTATCTGTTGAAACTTCTTCAGTTTTGATTAAAGACGGTAAAGGCAGAAGATGGAGATTGCCTCTTGGAAATAATGTATACGAACAGCTAATGGGAGAAAACAGCCTTCGTATATGTAGGGAAGTAGCGACAGAACGTGACTTGTTCAGCTGTATGGGAACATTCTATGAATTGCCTGCTGAGAATGCAGATGGTTATGCAAAGATTCGTCCGGTATCTACTCACAACTATCGTATAAATGATTATGTATCATACCGAGGAATGATGTTGCTGACAGGAATTGAACCTGAAAAGGGTAAGAACAATCCTCATGTAATAGTATCGGAAGATGGTAAGGCAGCAGTATGGGCCGGAGCCATAGATGACTTGTGGAAACTGGGTAAACCGGTAGGTCATGGCGGACCGTGGGATAAAACCGCAGTTAAATCCGGAGAGTTGTCAGATCCTTACCTTATGGCATTTTATGACAAGAAGATATTGAACTTGTCGCACAATTCACAAGATGTAATAAACTTTAAGGTGGAAATAGATCCTACAGGAAACGGTGAATGGATGACTTATGACACATATAGTGTAAAATCTGGTGAAACATTTACTTATGAATTCCCTGACGGTCTGCAGGCACGTTGGATACGTTTTAGCGTGGATAAAGATGCTGAAGTATCTGCATTATTAGATTATAAATAAAAAATTATAAAATAGCATGCGGCCTTTATTTATATGATATGTATGACTTTCTTGTGCGTATTTTCGTACGCACAGGAAAGTTACTTGGAGAGAAATACCGTACTTCTTGAAAGGTTATGAAAAAATCTATAAGAAGTCACCTCGTGATGCTGCTCTAGAATGGTTTAAGGATACAAGGTTCGGGTTGTTTGTTCATTGGGGGCCGGCTGCTCTTTATGAGGCAGACTCCTGGACAATGTATAATAGCAGTATTCCAATAAAAGAATATGAAAAGAAGTGCAGGGAGTTTAAAGGTGATAAGTTCAATGCAAAAGATTATGTTAACCTAGCATTGGAAGCCAATATGAAATATATCACTTTTGTCGTTAAGCATCATGACGGTTTTGCAATGTGGGGAAGTAATGCTACTGACTATAACAGTCTTGATTATCCGTGTCAGCGTGATTTTGTCCGTGAACTGGCATCTGCTCGCAGGGAAGCAGGATTAGGATTGTTTATTTATTATTCAGTAGATCTGGACTGGCATCATCCTTATTTTATACCAAATACGATGTATGATCCTGCACGTCCGCATTATAAAGTTCAACGAGGATTATAAATATAAAACAAAGGAGGACTTCAAGCATTATATGAATTTTGCTAAGACCCAGATAATGGAGTTTGCAACCATGTATGGTCCTATTGCCGGTTTCTGGTTTGATACGGTTGGCGGTGTTTATCAACATCCGGATATGTTTAATATTCAGGAAATATATGATATGATTCATGCTATCCAGCCTCATGCCCTTGTGGTGTTCAAAACCGGTGTAAACGGTCAGGAAGATTTTATAACATGTGAACGTCATTTCGGTTCCTTGTCTCCGTTATTTAAAGGGGCTGGTCTTCCTAAATCAGTACAGGATGCAGCTGATATGTCATGGGAAAAGAATAAAAACAAACCAGCAGAGCTGAATATTCCTATACAGAAATTGTAGTGGGGATATGTTAACAGTCCTAACCAGAAACAGAAAAACACAAAAGAAGTTATGGATCTGTTGAACTATTGTGCAAAAGTAAATGCAAATTTGCTTCTTAATATTGGGCCACGTCCTGATGGTACTCATCTTAAAGGTCCGATCAATCAATATCCTTTAAGATATGGCAAACAGAACGTTGAATATGGTAAAATTAAAAAGAACATTTCAAATGCTGTCGGCTTCCATTCCTCAATGGGAAATATGTACACAACTACACATAGGTCGTGGAGTCTTAAACCGCTACAAGAAGTTGGCCGATGAAGCCAAAGTTGATTACGGCACAATAGGCCGGATGAGTGAAGAGCAAATCCACAGTCTGCTGCAGTCTCCACCATCTCCCAAACCTTCTGAACAGAAAAACGAGTTGAAAGAGCTATTGCCAGACTATGCGGAAGATCTTGTGAAGAACTTGTGGGGATATTCAGAGAATGCAGTACATACTCATTTGTGGGTTGCTATCATTGCATATCAGATAATCGCCAAAATCAAGGCTGACTACAAAAGTCCGTATTCAATCACCGAAGTGGCTACGTTAATAAGAACCTCCGCACTCGAAAGAGTGGATTTGAGAGACCTCATAACTAAACCAAAGGACTCAATCATTCAAAACCAAAATGTCAAAGAACTCACTTTATTTGATGAATTTTAATAACCGTGCGATTTTATCGCATCAGTACTAATTGGATAATAATATGTATTACTATAAAGAAATAATTAATTAATGCTAAATAGTCATTAACCTAATAATATCAAATTAATTGAATGAAACTGATTAAATCGTGTACATTTGCATTGGCAACATTATCTGCTGCCGTGTTTTTGGGGTGTTCTTCACTCAAGGGAGAACCTCAGACTTTTGAGGTAGGTAATAAAGAGTTTCTTTTGAATGGCAGACCGTTTCTTGTGAAGGCTGCAGAGATGCATTATACTCGTATTCCTGCAGAGTACTGGGAACATCGCATTGAAATGTGTAAGGCACTTGGAATGAATACTATCTGTTTGTATGCATTCTGGAATATACATGAACAGAAACCTGGAGAGTTTGATTTTACAGGACAGAATGATGTTGCAAAATTTTGCCGTCTGGCTCAGGAACATGGAATGTATGTCATTTTGCGTCCCGGACCATACGTTTGTGCAGAATGGGAAATGGGAGGATTGCCTTGGTGGCTGTTGAAGAAACAGGATATTAAACTTCGTACAAGTGACCCTTACTTCTTGGAAAGAACAGGCTTGTTTATGAAGAAACTGGGAGAACAGTTGGCCGATTTGCAGGTAACAAAAGGTGGTAATATCATTATGGTTCAGGTGGAAAATGAATACGGCGGTTATGGTGTAGACAAGGAATATATTGCCTCGATTCGTGATATGGTAAAGGCTGCGGGATTTGATACTGTTCCTCTGTTTCAGTGCGACTGGAGTTCTACTTTCCAGTTGAATGGATTGGATGACTTGCTATGGACAATTAATTTTGGAACTGGAGCCAACATCGAAGAACAATTCAAGCCTTTGCGTGAAGCTCGCCCTAATACTCCACTTATGTGTAGTGAGTTTTGGAGCGGATGGTTTGATCACTGGGGTAGAAAGCATGAAACACGCGATGCCAAAACAATGGTATCGGGGTTGAAAGATATGTTGGACCGTAATATTTCTTTCTCACTGTATATGACTCACGGAGGTAGTTCTTTCGGGCATTGGGGAGGTGCCAATAGTCCGGCTTATTCAGCTATGTGTAATTCTTACGATTATGATGCTCCTATTAGTGAGGCTGGTTGGGCTACACCTAAGTATTATGAACTAAGAGATATGCTGGTACAATATGCTGATTCCGGTCAAGTTATTCCTGATATACCGGCCGCCAATCCTGTGATTGAAATTCCTACCATTCAGTTTAAGGAAAGAGCCGACTTGTTTGCCAATCTACCGCAGGCTGTGAAGAGTGAAACTGTAAAGCCGATGGAAGAGTTTGACCAGGGTTGGGGAAGCATTCTGTACCGTACGACTTTGCCGTCAGTAAAAGAAGGTACTACCTTGTTGATTGATGAGGTACACGACTGGGCTCAGGTTTTTGTTGATGGTAAATTACTGGGCAGGTTGGACCGACGTCGAGGTCAGAATACACTGCCTTTGCCAGCTATAAAAGAAGGAACTCAGTTGGATATTCTTATTGAAGCAATGGGGCGTGTGAACTTTGGTAAGGCTATTCATGACCGTAAGGGTATCACGAAGAAGGTTGAGCTGTTGACTGATTCTACTCGGGTTAATCTGACAGGATGGGAAGTATATAATTTACCGATAGATGCTGCTTTTGCTATCAACAAGAAATTTGTTGAAGATGGAAAGACTGCTGCTCCTGCTTATTATCGTGCGACTTTTAAATTGGATAAAGTTGGCGATACATTCCTTGATATGCAGACTTGGGGAAAAGGTATGGTTTGGGTGAATGGAAAAGCTATTGGTCGTTTTTGGGAGATAGGTCCTCAACAAACGCTATATATGCCAGGATGCTGGCTGAAGAAAGGTGAGAATGAAATTATCGTTTTAGATTTGAAGGGACCTGAAAAGGCGGAAGTGGCTGGATTGAAGAAACCTATCTTGGATATGCTTCGCTCAGAAGAACAGATGACACACCGTAAGGCTGGCGAAATTTTGGACATTAAAGGAGAGAAAGCGGTAGTCTCAGGAAAATTCAATGCTGGTAATGGATGGCAGGAAGTGAAGTTTACTAAGTCGGTGAAAGGACGTTATTTTTGCCTTGAGGCACTGGATGCTCATGACGGAAAAAACGTTGCTTCTGTTGCCGAATTGTATTTGCTTGATGAAAACGGTGAACGCATTTCCCGTCAGAATTGGAATATTATTTATGCTGACAGTGAATCAACCAGTTGGGGTAACTTTACAGCAGATAAGATCTTTGACTTACAGGAGTCTACTTATTGGAGTACGGTGAATGGAGTGAAGTTCCCACATACTCTTGTAATTGATCTGGGACAGGAGTGTACAGTCAGTGGATTTTCTTATATTCCACGTGCCGAAGAAGGTGCACCGGGAGCTATTCGTTCTTTCAATGCCTATGTAAAAGAAAGTCCGTTTAAAATAAAATAATTTACACAAGTTATGGGAAGAAGGTTATTGGTTAATATTTTTACCGGTAACCTTCTTTTCATCTCTTCACCACAGCCCTCACAACAAACCAGATATGGTACATCACTGTAGAAATGTATCCATAATGCTTACACATTATGCGGAATCTTTCTTTCAGTGAAGCCCTGTGATTACGTGTTGTCATTCCTTCGTTGAGGTAATCAATTGTTGTGAGATGAGAATCATGTAAAACCTTGCTCTTTTTCATAATACGGATACACCAGTCGAAATCGGCAAAAAAACGATATTTCAGATTGTATAGTTCTTCTATGGCTAGTTCTCTCTTAGCAAAGAATGCCTGATGGCATACCGTTACGGAAGCTTTTCCATGAAAGATGTTCGGGCGTACTGAGTCGACGCATACTGTTGCAAGGCCGGAGAAGCTCCAGGAACGAGCCAGTCCCTTTTTCATTACCATAAGTGCCAAAGGACTCAATAATTCAAAACCAAGATGTCAAAGAACTCACTTTATTTGATGAATTTTAATAACCGTGCGATTTTATCGCATCAGTACTATTCTAAACTGATAATATAATAAGAACCCATATCGGAATAATCGACAATGTCGAAATAATCCAATATTCCTTGAGGAAGGCAATGT
>ULXH01038250.1_pt1 | contig 26516 bp, 26 predicted proteins | sample 1961101 | NCBI WGS metagenome assembly ULXH01 (sample SAMEA4835833, study PRJEB28245) | human gut metagenome | biome: gut microbiome; material: fecal sample | place: Denmark | collected 2008 | reverse complement strand
GCGGAGGAATTTAAGACCTCCAAATTCTTCTGCAAGACAGACTTCAATATGGTGACCATTCAGAAAGAGGAAGCGGCATATGTGCCATTGCCCAAGTTCTACACGTTCAAATCGAGGGATGTGAGGGAGCGTATCTTGTATGCCAATTTTATTCAAGTAAATAAAGATGTGAAAGATATGATTAACGAGATTTTTCAAAAGAAAAAAGCTATCTAAAGTTTTGTATTATCAAAAGTTTATTCAGAGAGAACGGATATTCTGTTATAGAAAGAACTTTTTGAAAAACTTTTGATAATACTGTTATAGATTTACTTTCTTTCTACTCATTTATGTTTATGCCATATTCCTTCATGTATTTCAGTAATAATTTTTGCGTACTTGTTTTTTTACATCTAATGATTTGATAGATTATTTATACTTAAAATGCTTCCGTTACTTGAAAAAGAATAGATTTTATTTTGTTGAAACATATAAACTATCCCATATTGCTGATATGGTATTATTGTTTTCTTTAAAACTGTTGTTGGTGCCATGTCAAATTGAGTATCTATAGTTTGATAATTGCTCTTGTAACATACATCATCATACATACACGGAATAACCTCCTTGCCTTTTTCGTCTATCATTCCCCACTTGCCTGATTTTTGGACAAATGTTATCTTTTCACGAAACGGATAAATTAAATCATATTGGCATTTTACAACTTCCTTACCTTTATTATTTATGCATCCCCATTTACCTTCTGATATCGCAAATGACTTCCCTACAGATCGAAGTTGCAGTCCGTTATTAACAATAGATAATTTTTTTTCAATCGGAAATATTATACAGTATACAGGAGTTATAGTATCCCCTTTTTGATTAATAAGCACTGTTGAACAAGGTGTTAAAATAGGCATTTTATCTTGGTCAGTGCCTATCTTCGCCATTGCTAAGGATTTATGAAATCCATATTCTCCAAAACAACTCACCCAATCATACATCATAGAAATTATAATATTCCCATTTCTATCCATAAATCCCCATTTCCCATTCTTCTTAACGGCGGCCAAGTTATTGCAATATTGCCTACCATCTTGAAATTTTTGCATGAAAACCAATTGATCATATTTATCTGCATAGTATACAGGAAAAGAATCACAGTGCATACAACTACGATTCATAAAAGGATATTCCCTTGTAACAGTACAGGAAACTTGCAATATAAAGAAAGTTACCAACCAAAACGATGGTAACTTTCTTAAAAATGTAATAGTCATAACACTCACCAACCAATTATACTTTCAAATGTAGAAGCATCAGCCCAATTGATCGCAATCCAGCAATTTTGACTATGATTTACATCATTAGTTGTATAGTAATAACGCATTCCTACTGGGTTGGCTCTTTCTACATCATTCTCTTCATAAATAGGTTCTCCATGCAAAACCATCCCATTTCTCAATGAATAGAATTCTTTGCTCGTTACTGGAGTTCCATAAACTCCATATTTTCCGTTCTTTCCTATTACACCAACTTGAATAGAACGTACATGTATAGTTTTCCCATTTCTGTTGACAGTGAAACTTCCTGTGGAAATAGATGTTGTCGGATCGAAGCCTATGACATCTTCAAAATAAAAAAAAGAGGGTGCATCCAGAAATTTATTCATTAATGCAATCGCCTGACTTTCTGATATATTTCCTGTGAATCTAGGCTCAACAGAACGGGTTTGCAAATTTTGAGTCCCTAGCATTTCATCTAAGTCATTAGTACATGATACAATAGATATACCCACTAATAATACTAATAAAAATCTCATTTTTTTCATCTTTACATAATTTAAATTTAACATAAGTAGATTTTAATTTCACATTAATCCAATCGCAATATTTTTATTGCTCTAATTGTTTCAATCAAATATATGCCATAATGTCGTCTAATATATGCCATGAACCTACTCTATCAGCTTTTCGGTATCCGCTCCTTTGTACAGTGAGGTCTGTAGTGATTATCGTCGACTTATAATCATAACTCAATACTTTTTAGTAAGAATAACCTTGTATTCTTGTGGTAAATATGCTTGCAAAACGATTCTGTTTTTAGATTTTTCCATAATCGTCCAACTACCAACTAAAGCACTATTTTTAAAAATAATCTTTCGTCCATCAATCTGGTAATATACTGCATTTACGGTTGCCGGATCACCACTGCCTTCTCCATTGATATACATTCCTTCTACAGCTGAATTAAACTCTATGATACCATATTCCTTGTGTTCAACTTTTCCGTTCTCGGTATATCTATTGAGTTCAACATCCCAAGTTGTTTGTATTAATTCTTGAGGTGTAAGTGATATTACATCGTCCTTATCATCATTATCGCAACCAACAAAAAACAGACATAGACTTGTTACCACAAATAATAATATCCTTTTCATAATCATTATTTTATAATCCTATAATTCTATACGAATTTGCCAGAGTAGCCATTGAAATAGATTTTGTCGGCAACGACTCAACCCAACTACGTATTCCGTAATCATCTAAAATCCAGTCTCCATCCAAATCATCAGTATAATGTGAAAACGCTATCTTATTTTCAGTGTCATAGATGTATTGAATACCGGTACGCGGATTTGTATATGTGTACATATTAGCTTCGTTAACTTTGGGAAGATCTATACACAATGGATTGCCAATTTTAGGGTTTAAACGTGTAACAGAATTAGAACTGATACGCAATTCATAAAAATTCTGCTTTTGTGTTTTTATATTCAATGCTTTTTGACTGAACACTGTAGCATTCTCATTTTGTCTCAACTCAGCATCAGATGCTGTAGAAGCATTACCAGAGCGGAGTACTATTCTATCTCCTTGCCGTGTAAATAGCACAGCAACAACATCATATAATGCCTCATTTGAAGAACTGTATCTTTCAAATACACGCATTATTTCAATGTGAGGTTCGACAAAACTTGGATATTTTTCTAGAAGATTAGAAGTAGTAGCATCTAACCTCTTCTTAAAATTTTCTTCTATGACAAATGCTGACAAAGGATATAGCCCATTATCTGTAATATCAATAATGGTATGTTTCTTACTATCTGACAATGATGCCACCCAAGGAGCCAAATCAAAATTAATATTAACAAGATTTTCTGCACTATTCATGCTCAATCCTACAGGATCACCTCCGTAAATCCACATTTTTGTATATAATTGTTCCATGTTATACTCTGAAGATTCATAATTGAAGTTTCCTTTTCCAAATTGAAAGTCTCCGCTAACTGAGTTTTTTTTCCAAGAGAAAGAGGCATCTATACTTTTCTCCATTCCTGTTTCCTTAGAAGTACTACTACTACCATTGCGACTTAATCCTGTATAAAGAGCACAAGCTTTTCCTCCAGTAATATATCCTGTAAGTATGCACTCACCATACGTGTCTAATATATTTCCAAGAGTGGACGAATATAGATTTCTAAGAAATACAGGAGATAAACATTCACGAGCATAAAATTTACGTGCTCCATCTGATGCTTGAAGGTTAAAAGAAGAATTCTTCAACATCAAGTTCAGTTCTCCATATACAACTTTTTGTGATGATGTTAATTCTGATTTGAAAGTTTCTTTTGTTTTTTTCTTTCTTCCTAATTTAAATAGGCCCAAATTAAGTTGGAATCCAGAAGCCACTTTTTTAGTTTGCGATAACTTTGACTCATAACTATTATAATCAGAATAAGAAAAGCGTTCTGACATATACACCTGTAAAGAGCGTCCTGTTATATAGTCACTTCCATATTCTTTTACTTTCATCAAATCAATGACGGGCGATATAACATTTTCATAGTCACCCAAAATGGAATTTCCAATAGAATAGGAGTATCCCAAAAGCACATCTGAATTACCTATAATTCCTCCACTCTCATTTACAGCTCTTGTAGCTGTTTTATCCTCCAAAACCACAGGACGTGTACGAATTTCCTTAGGAAGTGCTGCGTTTCTTTCTTGTAGCACTACGACACCGTTATCATCTATTTCTGATTGCTCATAAAAAGATTCGTCATTCGTGCAACCTATTGCCATAAGACACAATGACAATGCTGTAAAGTGTAATTTGTTCATATCAGTTATATATTATTTTGTTACATAAATTTTACGTTCAGGATCAAATGATAGAGAATAATTTAATTCCTCACCTGTTTCCAAATCAAAATAGTGAGGTTCATTAATTGGTTTGTTAAGTTCTGGATCGGCAACAGAATAACCTCTCCATGTTCCTCTTACTTTTATTTCACGGTCCCCGTATTTTGCAACAGCAACATAAGGGACATTAAGTATAAAAGTTTTAAACTTAGTAGTCAGTTGCAATAAACATCTCGGTTTCATTTCAATACTCGTAGAATATTCTACTGGAGCAGATAATTTTTGCGTAGCACTTGAATAAATAGCATCTTTAGACTCATCACCCATTAATACAGCTTTTCCTGCAATAGGTCTAGGACGTGGAAATTTAATGGATGACGGAGAAGAAATGTTAACTTTTAAAGTACCTGCCGTTTCATAGAAATTGGATGTTTCTTCTGCATTAAAATTTATTGTAAGATTTTCGTTTGTAGTATATTCATGTACGTTTGTCAAACTAGTTACCTTAGATATTACTGCGCCATTTGATATTGTTGCATTTTCCAAATCAAAGGTTACATTTTGCAAAGTAAATGAAGCTGTAGGAGTAATTAAAAACTCTTGTTGAGCGCGGTAATTTACTCTCTGGGCATATCCCAATTTATTGTTAGCTTTAGCCTCAAGTACGTGATAAAAAACAGACCAACTATTATTCGGATCAGATTGTCCTAAATATGATTCACTTTGAATAGAAAAGTACCCCTTATAAGTAGATGGTATAAGATCCCAACCTGCACTATATAATGACCCTGAATTATCTTTTGCTGTCATCAGAATCTTATCATCTGGAGCATTTGTGTAATAACCGACAGATAATGGTGTGTTTGAGGCACTAGAATATATCAAATATGGAATGCCAGATGTTGCCGGAAGAATTTTAAGATAAAATCGGCTTCCTAATGATGTCGATGAATTTCCCAATGTAACCTCTTTTCCTGCTCCATCACAGAAAAGATAAGAATTTGAAGTTGTAGAACCACTTGCGACAGCACGAACCTTAATCGTTACCGGAAGTTCTCGAATCGCATAGATGTTAGATGAAAAGAAATCATCTACAGTTGCATCAAGAGCTTGTACTTTCCGATTGTTAGAGTACATTTTCTCATAACGTGCCTTCAACTCTTTAAGTTCTTCTGTTTCTTCAAGAGACACAAGTTCTCCCAAATCAATCGTATCACTTAGGCATGACCGTGTCAAAGAGGCATTTTCTGGAACATTCTCAAAAGAATCTTTAGCGAATTCCTCCATTTCATTTGTACATGCTGCCGCGAAAGCAGCAACAAATAACAGCATTGAAATTTTACTTTTCATAATTATACTATTAAAATTAGACATAAGTTATCTGCATGTTTCACACTGAGTGCAAATATACAACTATTTTAATTAACAGTCTATACTGTTTGTTTTTAGAGTAAGCATTTAACATACATTAACAATACATAGCACTTACGGTAACTACTCAGGTATCTTAAATATCTTATTATCAATCGACTAAATCGTTGAGAAAAACTCATTTTGCAGGTTTTACCCTTAAAATGCTTAATATTATAAAATTATCACCATTGATAATCAGGTAATTAAGTTGATTTAGATACCTGAGTAGTTACGCACTTACGTAGCTAATCAGTCTACAAAAAAGGGGTACATTTATCTTTTTCTAATTGCTCAAGCATAGTCAGAGTGGCATTTATTTAGATTTTCGTTTTTCTTTCTTTGCTATTTCGTAAGTTCTCGACCCGATAAAATGCAGTCTAGCCAATAACTTTATCATCTAAAAACTTCTTGTTTTGCAGAAATTATAAGGCGATGGAAAAACACAACTATTATATATTCATTGTTAGTATCATGCTAGGCATTTCAAGTTAATCCCAGAGAATGGCTTACCGATATAATTGCTTGGTTACCATGATTACAAAAAGATAAGGGAAAAAACTAAAAAAGTTACCACCCAATTATTGGAAATAGAGAAGCCCCAAAGGAATCTAACAATACTTTAATGAAAAACATATCATAAACAGAGAATCGCTATAAACTTATCCAAGCAATTAAAGCAATTATAAATCATCGACTTATAAGGATTTAACAAAAAAATAAAGGGAATAACGACACAAGTATGACAGATTTGTTAAACGATATATACACAGACGGTTGCAAAACGAAAAAGTACCGTTTATCCGACTTCTTCAATCGGTAGTGGGACGAGTACACATAACACCCGACTGAGTACATCACCTTCGAACAGTATAAGGCGGTGAATGTTATCCGTGTGTGCCGTACAACTGCTTTGGGAATAGACATATATGCCAGCCCCGATTGTGGCGAGATATGGGAAATCAGTCATAGCTGCAAGAACCGCTTTTGTCCGTCATGTGGCTGGCGTGACACGCTGAAATGGGCGGCTCGTATGAAAGAAAAGATACTACGAGTGCCGCACCGCCATGTGGTGATGACCTTGTCACATATCCTATTGGACTTTGTGAGGCGTACTTCGGCAGATACGCTGAAAGACTGGATGATGCACAAGTTCGGGTTGAAAACCAGGGTGATTGCCGTACTGCATACCTATGGGGAAACAAAGCAGCTTCATGTACACACGCACATGATTATGTCATGGGGCGGCATCGACAACGGCAATAAGATAGTCGTTCCCGAACATGATTATGTGCATATCCCTCTATCCGCAAGGTGTTCCGTTACAAGTTTGAAAATGCGTTGATTAGATTGTTCGATACGGGTAGGCTGGAGTATGATTTCCACGACCTCATGGAGTTTATGGTTTATGGGCTTCATCAAAAAGGTGGAGAAGAAAAAGGACTGAATAGTGCATTTGGAACAGCCCTTACAGATGCCGGAGCAGGTGATACAATATGTAGGCAGGTATTCCAAGCGGGCGTGTCTGAGCGAGTACAAGATTACGGCAATGGACGGTGAGAACATTTCATTCCGATACCGTGATTACAAAAACTCACCCGACAGGAGAAACCCGGTTCAAAAGGAACTGACACTGCATTACCGTGAGTTCTTCCCCGGTTGTTGCGACACATTCCCCTGCGCTATTTCCGCATCGTGAGGTACTACGGCTTCTATTCCAACAAAGGCAACCTGCCGGAAGAATACTTCGGACGGGATGAAAGCGAAATAAAAGAAGCCGAGTTGCAACAGGCAGAAAGTGAATACGAAAATCTGTATTTCTGCGAGCATTGCGGACGGATGAGAGTTTACAGCCCCACTACAGTAACGAGTAGTGACATCACATATACGGTTGTACTGAAGCATTGCGACATACACCGGAAAAAAGCGGCATGACAGCAACATGGGATAGCTATGCCCTGCCGTGAACAGAAACAGTAAAATCCCATAAAATGGAAGAAAGGAGAACCAAAAAATGAATGAAATACGAATAAGAGCAGTAATAAGATGAACGGGTGCGGGCATGAGCTTCACACCTCTTTCTGTCGGAAACAGCAGTCAAAAATTGAAGTTCTATATAATATGAATAGAGCATGGCGGGTAAAACTGCCTTGAACAAGGAAAGATACCACCTAAACGGTGATCCTTTCCAGACATTAGATGCATATAGTGATTCTATGAATTTATACAGGTACTTTATCGGGAGCTTACTTTAAATCGACTATTTACCAACTCTAATTACAGTTTCGCGTAACCTTTATATAATAATTTATGCAAACTATTAGTATAATGACATGCACTAGTAGCCGTCGATTAATTCGAAAAGTATTAATTATTCTTAATACATAGAATTTATTTATCATTAAACAGTACGTATTGTTTATTTTTTACTTTCTTTGCACTCCATAAAATTGTGTCTGATAGCCTAGTTGCTAACTGACCAACTTTTTTGTACCTATTTTATTATTGCGAAATGAAGGAAATTAAAAAGAAGAATTGGTATGTATTTTATACATCTCCAAGAGCAGAAAAAAAAGTGAATGAATATTTACTTTCATTAGGCTATGAATCTTTTTTGCCACTCAAAAGCGAATTTAAGATTTGGAGAAATAGACAACGTAAACTTATCAAGTCACCTCTCTTCCCAAGCTATATTTTTGTTTTAGCTACGCGTAATGATATTTTTGACATAAACAGGATTTATGGTATTTGTTACTGTGTTACTTGTGCCGGAGTTCCTGCTGTAATTTCAGGCAATGATATAATGTCATTAAAAATAATGCAAGAGATGGATGTGGAAATATTGAGAAACAATGAATTTAGCTCTGGAGATAAAATTCGCATTATAGATGGACCGTTATGTGGTTATGAAGGGATATTAATTGAAATAAAAGGTAAGAAAAAGTTTGGTGTAAGTATTAGCTGTGTAAATCTTACAGCTGTAGTTGATTTGAATACCTCAAAAATGGAAAAATGTGATATATCTAATAATTTTAGAGAAGTGATTATATTTAAATGATCGACCAGTCAAAGAGTGGGTTCTACTTAAATAATTACAAGTGTAGAGTAAAACCACAGACTTACTGTTTGATAAAGAACATGTATTTACAATACTCTAAAATGGAAATTAAAAATATAAAGATTCTGTGTATCTAGGACAAGTCTGAATAAGATTTCTAAGTTGCTATTGAAGAAATAAATAACACTTTTTATAGCAGCTATATAAAAAATAATCGTGCACACTCACATAAAACTTATTCATTCTTATGTGTTGGATACTTAACAAATTAAATAGGAGGTGAACTAATTATGACACGTAATTTATTTGAAGGAAAAAATGTTTTAGTTGTTGGTGGCAATAGCGGAATAGGATTAGCTGCTGCCAAAGCTTTTTCCCAAGAAGGAGCTAACCTTATTATAACTGGAAGAAATGTTGAAACCTTAACATCTAAAGCAGATGAAATTGGAGGCAGAACATCAGCCTATCAATGTGATGTTACTGATATGGAACAAATCAAAGATTTAGTTGTGAAAGTTGAACTAGAGTTTGGCTATATTGATGTACTATTTATTAGTGCCGGCCAATACTCTTCTGGTTCAATCAATTCAGTCACAGAAGAGAACTGGGACTGGCTCATGGATACAAATTTGAAAGGAATGTTTTTTTACAATACAGGGTATGCTTCCATTAATGGGTAATCCAAGTTCTATTGTACTAATGGGGTCGATTGCAGGACGTTTAGCAGTAGCAGAGTCACCAGTTTATGCAGCAAGCAAAGCTGGAGTTCGTTCTTTAGCACGTTCATTAGCTGCAGATTTTGTTACAAAAGGAATTCGAGTGAATGTTGTTAGTCCTGGCCCGACTGACACACCTGCTTATAGAAAATTGAAAGGCGAAGGTAACACACTTCAGCAAGTGGAGTGGGAAAAAAAATTAAGCACTATACCGATGAATCGACTAGGAACACCTGAAGAAGTGGCTAAAGCAGTATTGTTTCTGGCCAGTTCAGACTCTAGTTTTACAACCGGAGCAGAAATTCTAGTGGATGGTGGCGAAGTTTATTTAAGCTAAAGAGACATGGTTAGTATCGTGTATATTCACTATGGTTCTTCTGCTTATTTATAATCAAAGATTATCGACAGAAAATAATCATATTTTGATTAATTGACTTATAATAAAGAGCAAATATTTTATCAAAATAAATAGTTATGAATGACAACAATTATAATCCAAATGAAATTGAATCAAAATGGTATAAAAAATGGGAATGCTCAGGCGTATTTGATTCTATTCCTAACAAACAAAAAGCTTTCACTATAACCATGCCTCCTCCGAATGTAACAGGCGTATTGCATATGGGACATATTTTGAATAATACAATTCAAGATGCATTTATAAGATATGCTAGAATGAAAAATTATAATGCCTGTTGGCTTCCAGGAATGGATCATGCATCAATTGCAACAGAAAATAAAGTTGTTAGTGCATTACAAAAAAAGGGAATAGAGAAAAATGATCTTTCAAGAACAGAATTTCTGAAGTACGTATGGGATTGGAAAGAAAAACATGGAGGGATAATTTTAAAACAATTAAGATATTTGGGAGCATCATGTGATTGGAAAAGAACTAAATTCACAATGGATAATGATATGTCCGAATCAGTAATTGACATATTTATTGATCTCTATAAGAAAGGTGTAATATATCGTGGTGTTCGGATGGTTAATTGGGATTCAAAAGCTCAAACTGCTCTTTCTGATGAAGAAGTTATATACAAAGAAACTGAATCTACGTTGTACTATATTAGATACTTAATTGAAGGAAGTAACCAGTTTTTAGAAATTGCTACAAGTAGACCTGAAACTCTTTTAGGGGATTCTGCTGTATGCGTTAATCCTAATGATCAGAGATACATCCATTTAAGAAATAAATATGTAATAACACCTATTATAGGACGCAAAATACCAATAATATTTGATGATTATGTTGATTCAGAGTTTGGTTCTGGAGTACTCAAAATAACACCTGCACATGATATTAATGATTATTGCATAGGCCTAAAATATAATCTTGACATTATCAATATTCTTAACAATGATGGGACCGTAAATGAACTTGGTGGGAAATTCCAAGGGCAAGATCGTTTTGAATGCAGGGCTAATATTTTGAAAGAATTAAGGGAGTTAGGATTATTAGTTAAAGAAGTTCCATATATTAATAATATAGGATATTCTGAAAGAACAAACTCCATAATAGAGCCTAAATTATCAACACAATGGTTTTGTAAAATGAATGAATTAGCAAAACCTGCAATTAATGTTGTAACAAATAATCAGATCAAGTTTTATCCAGATAAATACAAAAATATATATTTACATTGGATGAACAATATTAAAGATTGGTGTATTTCTCGGCAATTATGGTGGGGACAAAGAATACCAGCTTACTATATTGATAACGGAGAATATGTAGTTGCCAAAGATATAGAGGAAGCTTATATCATATTCAAACAAAAATATCCAGATTTAAGCATTACTGATTTAAAGCAAGACGAAGATGTTTTGGATACATGGTTTTCTTCTTGGTTATGGCCCATATCGTCATTTGGTGGAATTCATGATAAGAATAATGAAGAATTGAAATATTACTATCCAATTAATGTTTTAGTAACGGCACCTGATATTATCTTTTTTTGGGTAGCACGAATGATTATGTTTGGATTATATTGGAAAAATGAAATACCTTTTGAAAAAGTTTGCTTTACAGGTCTTGTCAGAGATAAGTCTAAAAGAAAAATGTCTAAATCTTTGGGTAATTCACCGGACCCGATTGATTTAATAAATAAATATGGAGCAGACGGAGTACGTGTAGGAATGCTTTTGTGTGCACCTGCAGGTACCGATATAATCTTTGACGAACAGCAATGTTTGCAAGGACGAAATTTTGTAAATAAATTGTGGAATGCTTATAAATTGATTAATAGTTGGACCGTTGATAACAACTTGCAACAGCCTACTTACTCTCAGCAAGCAATAGAATGGTTTACTAATCTCATTTCTTATACTCAATTAGAAATAGAACATAATATAGAAAATTGTCGGATGTCAGATGCTTTGCATAATGTTTATGAGTTGATATGGGATAATTTCTGTCCATATTATTTAGAGATAATAAAGCCTGTTGATTCTAAAAAGATTGATAAAACAACAATGGAATCAACAAATATAATATTTTCGGCAATATTAAAATTTGCACATCTTTTTATCCCATTTGTGACAGAAGAAATATGGGCTAGAATGAAATATAATAGTTCTGGTTTGCTAGCCACATCAAAATGGGATTGTAATCCGATATATGATAAATATATAATTGATCAATCCGAGCAATTAAAATGCATAATTTCAAAAATAAGAAAGTTCAGGACAGATTATAAGATTTCTCACAAAGAATCTTTAAAGTTGATTATTAGATCAAATCAGCGTACATTCAAAATTGACATAATAAAAAAGATGTGCAATTTATCACTTGTTGAATATACTGATGAATTAGTGGAAAATTCATATTCATTTATAGAATATTCAAGTGAATTTTTTATTACAGGATATATAAATCGCCAAAATGAAAATCTTTTAGATAATATAATAGACAGAATTGAATATTTCAAAGGATTTATAAGTAAAATAGAAGAAAAGCTTAAAAATGATTCTTTCATTAACAAAGCTCCTGAAAGTATAATAAAAAGAGAAAAACAAAAATTAGAAGATTCAAAGTCTCAATTACTATTACTTCAAGAAAAAATGAGAACTATTACAAATGAGTGATAAATAGAACGAATAATGTTAGCATTACAATAGACATTATATAGATTAAATTGTTATATGGCTCATTTTGTGAGTTATTCTAAAGTTGTGTAATCCACAAGCAATAAGAATTACCATATCTTCGAAACCGAATTTATGGCATCTGAATCGTTCTTTAACAATACGACATTTTTTCATACCACCTATGGCATGTTCCACTTTAATCCTGATTCCGGAAATTCGCCTATTCTCTTGCTTTTCAGCAGTTATAAGTTCTTTTCCCTTAGGTTTTTTTGGGGCATGCACACTTCAATGACCTTCGTATGTGGAGCTAAGCCACACAATCCGAAGGTTTCCGATACAAAGCAGGTTGTTCTTTATGCTATGAGTTTTTTTACCACTATAACATGCTGACTGCCTGTCTTCGTCCGTAGGACTCTGAATGGTTCTCTCTGTTCCATCCAACAGAACATCCTCACATCTTTGAAGAATGTGTATCAGTCATTTGGAGTTACGGTCGGGCAATTCACCAAGTGTCTTCAATGTATGGCGGAGAATTTCTGAAAGAAGGTGAATCCACCTATTGGCTTAAGGCCGGGTCATTTCAAACTGGAAGGCATGGAGTTTCTGAAGAGGATTGGTCTTCAGGTATACTTAATATAAAGAACATCTAATCTTGAACCAAAGGCGATACACTGGTCTTCCTGTTGTAAGAAAAATACGTTGACACACTTTACCCTCCAGAGTAAAATAGCGCAATTTCATCCCAATGGTACTTGAAAGTTATTAGCAAGGCATCAAACTCAACAGGGGGTAACCCTGTCGTAGCAGCACTTGGTTATGACGGTGGCGAATCTTGTCGTAATACATCAATTGAACTTTTTAGACCACAAAGATAGGAAAAGAACGCTTTAATCATTTATTCGATATAAATTCTAATTATAAAAATGAAAATAGGTGTAGAACTTGAATTTTTTATTTGTCATAAGAGCGATGAAACTTTCTATATGCCCGATATTATATCCAGATATTTGAAATATAATAGTGGATTCATTTCGATGCAGAAAGATAGCAACGGAATATGTATAAAAGCAAAAAATGAATTAGGTGTAACAATATCATTCGAATTTACATATAGTATTATAGAATTTTCAATAGACCCTCAATATGATATTCTAAGCTTGCATTCCATAATCAATACTGCTATATATGATTTTTCATTATTCATCGATCATTATGAATTAATGTTAATTTCTCATGGCATAGCTCCTTTTAATATACAATTTAAATATGTGAATAATCCGTATTACAAATTAATTAGAGAATTTCACGGAAACGATAATATAGCAAAGATATGTTCGTCTCAATCACATATAGACTATAAAGACGAAGATCTAATTAAAATAATTAATACATATAATAAGTGTAATTGGATTAATGCTCTTTTATTCTCAAACAGTCCACATATAGTAAATAGCAATAAAACGATATTATGTTACAGGGACTATATTTGGAAATTTAGTAGTCATGGGAGAGATAGTAATAATATATTAATATCGAAAGAATTTAATGATATTGAAGATTTGAACGCTTTCAATAATTCAAAATTAATATTTATGGTGTATAGAGAGTCAAAGCCTATATTATTATCTCAAATTCCTTTTAATCAATATGTAACATTGAAACAGGTAAAGGGATTACAATTTGATGAAGATTGTATAAGTGAAACATGGATACACCCTTCGGTTGATGATTATAAATATCTACGTTCATATCAAAATGTTGCAATTACTAATCGTAGAACTATTGAAATTAGAAGTGATTGTCAGCAGCCATTTAATAGATTGATTTACCCTGCAGTGTTTAACTTTGGCTTAAAACAGGCTGTTAATGAAGTCTCTAGCTATCTGAATAATATTAATTTTAATTTTTTTCAGCTGAGAGATGATGTTGTACAGAACGGATTTGACACGAAAATTGTGGAAAGCAAAAAATGGTTAACGGGAATATCAATAAATATTTTGTATATTATCAAAGAAAAGTATCGTTCTCGTGGATTTGGTGAAGAAAAGTATGTTGATGTTTTAATAAATCAGATGATTGAAGAAATCAATCCAGCCATAGAATATTTAAGCATTAAGAACAAGAAGGAATATTTTATGGCAGAGTGGAGAGATTTTTTAAAATCCAAATAAGATTTTGAAAAATGAAAAAAAGAAAAATTGTAGGAATTTGTTCATCTGTTGGGAACAAAGCTAAGGCAACGAATAACACTTATCCTATTATATTCATAAATAGGATCTTTATTGAAATATCTCATAGTTACAATCTCATTCCAATTATCTTATCACCTACTGTAGATATAAGTGAAATTGAACAGATGGCAAATATGATTGATTTTCTAATCCTGACTGGAGGAGAAGATATTCATCCACAATTTTACAATGAGGTAATAAATTATGACTATTATGAATATAATGCATGTAATCCAACTTTAGAACGTGATTATTTTGAAATCCAATTATATAGTATAAGCAAATCATTAGGAAAGTCTATACTTGGCATTTGTAGAGGAATGCAAATAATAAATATATCAGAAGGAGGGACTTTATGTCAAAACATAGATACATATTTAGAACATTCAATTAGGAAAGATGGATGGATTCCATATCATAGTATAAAGATTAAAAAAAATACAATTCTTCATCAATTATTAGATATAGAAGAATATACGGTCTCTTCTACGCATCATCAATGTATAAAAAAGTTGGGAATGAATATTGTAGCGAGTGCTTATTCAGCAGATGGTATTGTGGAAGCTATTGAACTATGTAGCGATAAACAAAAAATTATTGGTTTTCAAGGGCATATTGAAAATATATTAACAAATTACACCGAGTATAACAAAATTATTAAATATATACTATCATGATAGAAAAAATAAGAGAATCAATCAAGGATATTGAATTCTATAATAGTATTAATGATTTATTTATTAATAATAGCTTAAATAAATTAGTAATTATTGATAAATCTATGATCATGAAAAGTTTCCCTAACAAATGGATGTCTAACAAAATAAAAGAGGCATTTATGTGTGAAAACTATGAAAGCACATATACTTCTGGCTCAACTAGTGAAAGAATGCAAATAGTTAGACCGAAAGATTGGTGGAAAGGAGAATACAAGAGAACGGCCAATTATAATAAATATCTTATGCAAAAAGAAATAAATAATTGGAAAAAAGCTATACTTACTACTGCAATATGTTCAAATATGGCTTGTTATTTGGAGACACCTTCTTACGAGGAAAGAATTATACATAATACCTTATTCTTAAATATTCATCCAGATCCTAATACATGGAAGAAAACTGATATTGAAAGAATATGTTATGAAATAGAGTTATTTAAGCCTCTTTATATTGATGTTGATCCAATCTATTTATCTATATTGCTAAATAAAATATCAGATTATGGGATTAACTTTCAGTATACGCCTCAGGCTATCTCTTTATCATATGAGTACTGTACAAAAAATATACGTAAATTTATCGAGTCACATATTAAGTGCCCAATATTCAATCTTTATGGTTCAACTGAAATTGGATATATCCTATGTGAATGTGAGTGTGGACAAATGCATTTATGCGATGATTTAATTCAAGTTGAATTAATTCCATTCAAAAATCGAACAGACTTGTTCAGTTTGATAGTAACCTCGTTAAGAAACCCTTTTATGCCATTTGTGAATTATAAAACAGGGGATATTGTAAAAGCAACGAGCAGTAACAATAAATGCGAATGTGGATTAAGAACGCCAACTAACATTCAATGGGTCATGGGTAGAGAGAAAGATATAATAACTTTTGGAGAAACAGTGATGACTTATGGTGATCTTGACGAGATTGTATATTCATTATCTAATAATTTGATATTTGTCTACCAATTATTGTTAGAAGAAAAAAATGGTAACCTCATATTTAGATATACAACATTTAATAAAAAGGATATCCCTCAAATACATCGGAGAGATTTTAAAGCTAAAATAAATGAATATTTCGGTACAAATATTTCTGTTAACTTTATATTCGAACAATCCATTAGACCTGAGATCTCAGGAAAATTTGCCATTATAAAAACAATATAAAATGAAATCACATTTTCCTATAATCAATTATTTTGAAAAAAAACATATAATATATGCAGATAGTGCTGCAACAACATTAAAACTGAAGACTGTTATTGACTCTGTCTCCAATTTTTATTCATTTGAAACATCAAATGTGTTTAGGGGACTACATCTACTTGCAGAAACCGCTACTGAGAAAGTTGAAATGTCAAGAGATATAGTAGCAGCTTTTATAGGTGCAAATTCATCAGAAATAGTATTTACCAGTGGGGCGACAGAAAGTATTAATATTGTAGCAAATGGTATTGAATATGAAGATGATTCAGAAATAATTGTTTCTATATTAGAGCATCATTCAAATTATTTACCTTGGATTGAGAAGGCTAAAGTTATTAGTCTGGAAATAGACGAATATGGGTATATTGATATAGAACAACTAAGAGATAATATAACATGCAAGACCAAGCTTATTGCAGTAACTTATATTTCAAATGTGACAGGTAATATTCAACCTATAAAGAATATAATTGATATTGCACATCAAAATGGCATAAATGTATTAGTTGATGCTACTCAAGCTATTAGTCACATACCAATTGATGTAAAAGAAATAGATTGTGACTATTTAGTTTTCTCATCACATAAGATTTTCGGTCCATCAGGAGTTGGTGTATTATATTGTAAAGATTCATTGTTAGATAAGTTGAATATTTTAAAATTCGGAGGTGGAATGGTAAATAGAATTTATAGTAATCGGAATATTATATATAAAGATCCTCCTTATAGTTTTGAAGCAGGAACTCCTAATATAGAAGGTATTATTGGACTTGGTGCTTCACTCGATTTTTTTAGAAATAATAGATTAGCCATCTATAATCACCTAAGGGCCCTAAATGCGTATATAGTTGATAAGTTTAGACAATTTGATTTTGTAAAATTTCCATTTGTTTTATCAAAAGAACATATTCCTATCTTTTCAATACTACCTCATAATACTATTCTAAATAGTTTGGAAGTTGCAAAAATATTGGCGACAAATTATGATATAGTAATTAATCACGGGTATCAATGTTCGCAGCCATTATATCGAAAATTTCACATTGATGGTGGTGCTATACGCTTTTCATTTCATGTATATAACACGAAAGAGGATGTTGATTATATATTCGAGTCTTTATCTAACATATTAATATCAACTAAAATGTAATAATATCTTATGAGAAAAATTCTATTAAACCTTGAAATTTCTACAAAGTGTAGAGCTGCATGTTCTATGTGTCCAAGAAAACATGTTCCTAAAAATAAATTTATAGATGATGATTTGGTAAATATCATATCAAAAGAACTGGATGATACTTTTTGGGAAATTGATTTATCAGGAAGAGGAGAACCAACTTTACATCCAAAATTTCATGAACTGTCTCGTATTATAAAAAATAATTCAAACACCCAATTAGCAGTAGTAACAACTGCTGATAATTTGACTGATAAAGTGAATGATACTTTTAGAGAATATATTGATGTAATTAGACTTTCTGTAAGTTCTTACGATGAGAAAATATTCAAGAAAGTACATTGTGGATTGAATTATAATAAAATATGGGACAATATAAAACGACTGGGTAACGAACATGCGTATAAAACTGTTATACATTTGACTGGAGGAAGTGTAATTTATGAAGGATTAGAGATTACAGTAGAAAAACTGCGGGAGATTGGCTTTAGAGAATTTAGATTGTTTCCGCTATGGAATAGAGCGGGAGATAATGAAGTAAAAGCCAAAGAAGAGGAATTTAGACATGATATAATAGAAAAATTAGGTTTAAGATCTTCAGAATCAGAATATGATGGTGGTAATAGTAGCGATTATATTAATGATTATAAAAGAAATAAGCTTACTAATCCTAAGTATTGTATTGTAGGTGATAGCAGTCTATTTATTACTTATAACGGTGACATATTAGGTTGTTTTCAAGATTTCTCCGGAAAGTGTATTGTGGCTAATATTCGCAATAGTAATCTCAAGGATATAATTAAGCATAAGAAAGACAAAGTTGGCAGATATGAATTTTGTTCAAATTGCAATTCGAATATTGCTATATTAAATATTGATTAACAAATAAAAAAAATAAAATTATGAATTATCAATTATCAGTGGGTTTCAACGGGAAAAAAGATACTCTGTTGAAAATTATCAATTCTTCGAATAAAGTAGGTGATGTCTATACAGGAGGTCTTAGTGGAAAAATCTATGGTGGGCGTTTTCAATATGAAGATTCTTATGAGAAGATTAAAGAGAATATTGAAATATGCCATAAACATGGAATAACTCTTTCGATTACTTTAAATAGCCCAAGTGGAGTTCCAGAAAAAAGTGATAAAATTTGGTGGGATGACATTGCAAATTACCTTTGCGAATTAGAAAGTATTGGAGTTGATAAAGTCATTTGCTCGCATCCTTTTCTGATTTCTCTGGCAAAAGAGAAAACTAATTTAATTGTAGTAGCTTCAACTATTGCTGAAATATCTAATGTGAGATCAGCTTTGTATTATGAGGAATTAGGAGCCGATATTATAGTACCTTCAGTGAGTATAAATCACGACTTGAAGGAATTAATTTTAATGAAGGATAATTTACAGCATGCCACATTAAAAATACTTGTAAATGAGGTTTGCCTAGGAAATTGTCCTTATAGACGGTTTCATCATGCTCATTTATCAAAGGCAAACCATAGAAATTATGATATAGACTATACATCTTCATGCACTAAAAAATATCTGGATAATCCTTACTTGTTTTTAACTAACAACGTGATTCGCCCCGAAGATTTAAAACTTTATGAAGGCATATGTGACAATTTCAAATTGGTTGGTCGCACAATTGAGGATGATATTCTTGTTAATATGATAAAAGCTTACGGAAATGAATATTATGATGGTAATCTCTTAGATATATTGGATAATCGATTTCAGAGAGTTATCAATATCCCCAATAATAAGCTCAATGAATTAATTTATAAAAAAATGAAATGCGACAAAAATTGCGCTAAATGCGGATATTGTAAAGATTTGTACACTACAATTCAAAATGAATTCGTATGAAAAAAGTAGGGTTGTGGATGTATAAAAATGATGGTGGTGATATCATTCAAGAACGTTTAAAATCAAAACTGATAAAAAACAACATTTTTGTACTGAATGATTTTGATTTACGAGATTGCTACATAGTAAATGATAAAATACTAACAAGTAATGGATATGACTTAACCAAATTAGATTGTTTGTATTACATGAATGCAGATGAACAATCGGAACATCAGCTGGAGATATTAAATGCACTTAGCATTAGTGGAGTTAAACTAATTAACCCCTATAATTCGCACATAAATGCTAGAGATAAATTTGTATCAAATTTCATCTTAAGAAAAAATAACATATCCGTACCCCGTGCTTCGTTGATTCCTTATAAAGATAACGACAAAATCAAGGTGATATTCGATTTATTTAAAACTGTGATTTTAAAACCTCGTAATAGACATGGGGGAAAAGGTATCCAGAAGTTTACTAGTTATGAAACATTCAAAGATTTTCAAGAGTTTGTAAATGGATATGTCGATAATTTTTATTTTGAAGAATTTATTGATTTTGGAGACCATGATTATCGAATTGAGATATTTAACGGAAATGTTATCGGAACTTATGCTAGAGAAAAAACTCATACTTTCAAAACAAATATCTCATCTGGAGGAATAATGAGGCCATGTTCTGTATCTAATGAACAAATTAGTTTAGCCCAAAAAGCAGTTGAATCCTTGAAGATAACAACGTCAATTGTAGATATTGTTACAGACAGGAATAAGCGAAATTATATTTTGGAAGTGAATCCTATTATGGGGATATTCGTTGAAGCTGGCATGAAATATAGTGATAAATCAATAATAAAAAATCCCGATTTATCATATTCAAATGACGAATTGAAACTTAATGTATTGGTTAATTATATAAAACAAATAATCGAATAATATTATGACAAAAGGTAACTTGAATAATTTGGATAAAAGCTTTGTGCAAAATCTTAGTAATAATTGGGCACTTGTTACGTCAGGCGCATCGGACAATTATAATATGATGACAGTAAATTGGGGTGGCATAGGTTTTCTATGGAATAAACCTGTTTTGTTTATCTTTATACGGCCTGAACGTTATACTTTTGAATTTATTGAGAAGTATGATTATTTTTCTTTGTCTTTTTTAAAAGATGATTTTTCTAACGTTCATGAAGTTTGTGGAATGCAATCAGGACGATATATCAATAAGATAAAAGAAACGAACTTGAACCCCATTATAACAAAAAATGGTTGTATGTTATTTGAAGAAAGCATACTCTCTGTTGAATGCAAAAAAATATACTCCCACCAAATGTCTCAAATGAACTATGAAAATCATGAATTCCATTCAATGATTAAAGATAAAGGGAGTGACCATAAAATGTATATAGCAGAAATTATTGATATATGGGTAAATGATTAAGTAAAGTTGTTATTTAATATATTATAATAAAGTCAGTTATAATTTCTGCCAATTATTAGATCGCTAAAAGGCTTAGGGCTCTATAGCGATCTTTTTTGTTTATATCTTTCTAATGATGTAAGTATTCGGTAAACCACGTTACAAATTATGTGAATTAGTTCCGAATCGGTGCTATTCGTAGTTGATTCGTAACTAATAGTATCTATTCGGAACAAGTTTGATTGGATTTTGCCCAATTACGTGGTAGAAGTTCTGTCATATCCTTTTTATCCCTTTCATTATATGGGATTTTACTCAGGACATCTTCCAGCCAGATTCTAGGGTCTACTTCTGCAGACTTGCAGGAGGCTATCAGAGAGTACACCAAAGGGGCTTATGGCATTTTCTATGCGGTTGTCATCAATTTCTATTCTTCCGTCGTTTACGTATCTGGAAAGCCTTGGAAGAAGCGCGTACGTATATTCAATAGCTTTACCCATGCGGCTTTTAGGAAGCACTCTAAGATAAGCATCCTGCAGCCACTTTTCAAATTCAAGTATCAGCGGATAGGACTCACGGATACGTTTTTCCTTACGCTCTTCAGCTGTGAGTCCGGCTTAACCGGCATCAGACTCTACCTTGTACAGCCTACCGATGTAGTGAATCGCCTGTGTGACCAGCGTCCTGTTTTCTTCCAGGGCATCCACGTACTTCCTTCTGCCATGTGCCCAACAGCCGACCAGAGTGATTCCTTTCATCTGCTCAAACTGTTCGTAAGCTGCATAGCCATCGCATTGCACAATGCTACGGTAGCATTCCAGCAGTTCACGGGCTACCATACCCGAACGGCTGCCACGGTCATAATGGAACATGACGTCCCCCGTGACGCCATCGCGTACGCACCACTCATCCCCCTTTTTCGCCTTATGTTTCTCATTGTCCATCACAGGAATGACACTCTCGTCCACTTGCATATAATCACTGGAGAGTATCTTCTGTTTGAGCAGGTTGTACAGCAGCTTGCGTTTCTCCACCGCCATTTCATACCATCCGCACATGGTAGATTCGCTTATGCCAATTCCTGATTCGCGATACTGCTGTGTCAGACGGTAGAACGGGAGATGATACATGAACTTGCCGATGATAATGTCTGTCAGAACCGAGGAGCCTTCCATACATTTGCTGACCGGAACAAGAGGTAGCGGGTGAATCAGAATCTGCCTTTCCTCGGGGTATTTCTCCATATCGGATTTACTCATCACTTTGTGGCGGACGGTCTTCAGAATATATACTTTTACCAGAACACGTTCCAGGCGTAAACTCTCTTCCTTTCCGATTTCAATGAAATCATCCTTAAGCTTGCCTTCCTCGGCTGGTTGTCCCTTCGGGTAAAGATCAATAACCTCTACAGGCAGTGAGGAAGTGTCCAGAGACTACTTGCGGACCGGTTTTTCCTTTACTTTTATAGTCCTAGTGATTGCTTCTTCACTCTTGCAGACTTCCTCCTCAAGCCGGGATATTTTCATGGAGGACATTTCTTCCTTTGAGAACAGGAACAGCTGGTTGGGATCAAGCGGAAGACTCTTCTCGTTCATCCGGTCAAAGATTTTTTTCCGGAGCCAGTACAGGGATTGTTCCAGCGAGGAACCCCTGCTGATAAGCACCGCTTAATCCTGACGGAGCTTCTCATTTTCTTCCAATCAGGCTTTTTCCTGTTCTTCTGTAAGCATCTGCATCTCATTGTTTCACAATGTAAATATACTAAAATTCAATGATATACAAAAGCGAACGGAGTCAAAAAACGGTACTATTTTCGAAGCTTTTGCAGGTTTTCAAGTCTCGTGCGTCGCGAATCGCGGGCTTCCATGATACCCTCCACAATCATGACAAGTTCTCACCATTCTATATTTGCACAAACCTCATTATCGCTGGCAGAATCAGGCTTGCCTAAAGTGCCGGCTTCCAGAAGTTTGGAATACAGCACCATGCCGCCTGGCTCCCAATGCAGGAGTTTTATACGGTTACGGGCACGGTTTATGAAGATATACACGTTGCCGTTGCAGGGGTCCTGCCCCATGGCGTCTGTGATGATACCGCTGAGGGTATGGAAGCTTTTGCACATATCAGTCGGACGGTTATACAACAGATAGCGCATACTGTCATTAAGGCTGAACATGGTTGCAGGCCCAGATGATTGAAAACAGTTCATTTTCATTTAACTCACCGCAGATGCGTATGACACTACCAGCCGGTGTACGTATTTCCATCTCTTTCAATCCGCTTGGCGTGGCCGGTGTACTTTTCTGTTTCCGTCCGGTTGTACCGGCAAATGAAAGAACCGGAACAAAAGATCCGCTGTGTGGAAGCTCGATAAACTAACCTTGAGCCGTTTTACCCGATGATTGCTTGGCGGCATAACGGGATTTGCTGTCATAAAAACCCGCCATACAGGGATATTGAGTTCCTCTAATCTTGACTTATAAGTCACTTTGTACTCTTTACAGTAATTCATTATCTCTGCTACTTCTTCTCGTGTCATCATAACTTTGTTTTTTGAACGTAAAGTTAATGACGGAAGTTTGAAGAAAAAATGCGTGGTTTACCGGATGCTTACGCTTTTATACGCATTCAACTTTTAATAAAGCTGTTGTATAAGAAAACCGTCCACTTTCTGGTATAAATAAGTAAATTAATTCCCCATTTTTTAATTTGGATGAATTAAACAATTCATCAAGCATTATAAAAATACTTGCTGCTCCTACATTTCCTACATAACTAAGATTAGTAAACCATTTTTGTTCATCAAGTAACAATCCTTTTTCTTTCAGTTTATCTGCTAATTTGTCGTAGAAAAACATAGAAGAGATATGCGGAAGAAAATAGTCCACATCTGCAAAGTTCAGCTGGTGTTTCTTACAACTATTAGCTATATGTAGTACGGATTTCTCAACACCATACTCCGCCAATAATTTTATATTTTGCTTTATTGCAAAGATTGATTGCGTCTGCCAATCAACAGGGCGCATAGCCTTCCAACTAGTCCATTCTCCACTTGCAGTATTTTGTAATCCTTGTGACATACATACGTCAAGTTCATTTGCATAGGATACAGATTCGATCCATTTTATTTTTAATGATATTCCATCTGACGGCATATCTGACAACAATGCACATCCTGCACCATCAGATAACATCCATCTAAGAAAGTCTTTTTCAAATGCAATATATGGATTGGATTGAATTTGACTTATTGCTTTATATTCTTCCTCAAAGATGTTTGAACGAAGTAAGGGAGAAAATAATTCAGAGCCTCCACATATAGCATTATTTGTATGCCCAGATAATACGGATAAGAAACAATATTCTAAAGCATGGGCGGCAGAGCAACATACTCCAGAAGGAGATAAAATCGGAATCGGATTGCTGTCTTTTAGCAAACCATGAACCATTGATGTATGTGAAGGCATCATTTGGTCAGGCGTAGAAGTTCCACATGATAATAGTTGAATATCCTTAGCTGCAAATCCATCATCAAATAAGCCAGCAATAGCATTTGCCATGAGTTCCGCATTAGTATGGGTATAATTTCCACCTTTTATAGCATAATATCTTTGCTTAATCTGATTTTGACCGAGAATAATCCTCTTTATACGCGAAGAATGCCCTCCTATATACCCAAGGGAATCTTCCATTTCATCGTTTTCAACTGGTTCATTCGGTAAAAAACTAGATAATTTAGTAATATAAACATTTTTATCCATAATATAACATTAATAGTTTAATTAAACAAACAGTACATCCTGTCTATACCACAAAAATACTATTAATTATATACGAATAGATAAAACAGTATTTTATTTTGGAAAAATTAAGCTTTAATGCGCCAGTTTAAAATACAAATGCTGAAATTTTTCTAATAAACAATTCGTATCGTATCCATTAGGAGTAGTCATACTCATATAAGAATAACCATAATAAATTTCCATAAATGACAATTTTTCAACCTCGACATTTACACTATTTTTTATTTCCTGCTTTTCTATACCTAATAACAAAAGTTCTTTCCAATATTTTTTTTCTTTTTCTAAACGCTGCTGTGTTTCATTGGGGATTTCTTTCAAAAGATTCATGCAATTTGCAGCAATATAAATAAATGCACGATTTATATTTTGAATACCTATACTTGTGAAAAACTCCTGTTGCCGTTGTTTTACAGCAATAAAATTTTTGATATTATCCCACATGCTTTTTGAAACATCTATTGTTGGTAAATCATACTCTTTATTAATAATAAACCTATCAATAATTGATGCCAATATCTCATCTTTAGATTTGAAATGATATAATATAGCCCCTCTACTTAATCCAGTTACTTTTTCTATATCAGTAAAAGTAATATCGCTAAAAGGTTTTGTGGCAAACAATTTAAAACTTTCCAACAGAATCTTCTGCTTACTAACATTATTCGGATCTTTATATCTCATAATACATAATATTTGTTACAAATTTAATAAAAACAAAAGAATCAATGGCACATAATTGCTTTTTTTTAACGCAAATACAAGATTACAAGAGAATTGTAATTTCATTTAAGAGACTGTTCAATATTCCCAATATAGGTGGATTTGTAATCTGGCATATTATTTATGTTATAGCAATATTTGAAACATTTAGCCAAAAACATATTTTCCAATATATCTGCTATTGAGCAAAAAATTATATTTCCACAAGATAATTTAGATTTTTCAGAAGATACTTGAATCCAACACTCTCTCTCTGCTTTCAATAAATTCCGCATATCTTCTTTGAAAGTAGGAAGGTATAAGTTTGCCTGTTCCGCTAGATGAAAAAATGCAGAATAAGGACTTATTGGAATACTTTCTTGCTCAAACCAATTTTGGATTTTATTTAAATGCTCGTTTTTCTTATCCCAATATTCCTCCAAAGAATGCACATTATTAGAATTAATAGGATAAAATATATTCAATGGGGAAAAAAAATATTGTTTAACAGCATCCTTGAATATTGCTTCTTTATTCTTAAAATGATAAAAGATAGCTCCCCTTTGTAACTTAGTGACCCGCTCCAACTCAGGAACTGTCACTTTTTCCACATTCTTCTGAAGAAATAATTTAAAAGCTTCCTTCAAAATAAGCTCTCTTGAATTTTCCACAGGTTTATTGAACCAATCTGTCTCTGCCATAACGATAAGGTAAATAGTTTATTAAATTTCTTTAAGTAAACTCTTTACCATATCTAATATATTGAAAGGCACAGAGTCCACCCGTTTACGTAATAGAGGCACTAGCAAGCCCGAAAGACAAAACGAGCGACCTGTGCCGTATTTAAACAAATACGACACACCCGCTTCGTATATCCTTGTCTTTCTTGAAAGTTGCTAGTTTTCTATTACAAGTTCACACGAATACGAATCGAATGAGACAAACCCATTCTACATAAGAATGGTGATATTACACACCAACTTACTGCAAAGATACACAA
>ULXH01017058.1_pt1 | contig 26876 bp, 41 predicted proteins | sample 1961101 | NCBI WGS metagenome assembly ULXH01 (sample SAMEA4835833, study PRJEB28245) | human gut metagenome | biome: gut microbiome; material: fecal sample | place: Denmark | collected 2008 | reverse complement strand
AAAAAAGCAAAGAGAAGATGCGATAAAAATAAATGGTTTTATCAGATTAGATAAAAGCAGTGCTTCTGAAATCGATAAACAAATTGAGCAAACTTATTTATCTTTGCAAAAGAATATTAAATTTGTCTGTACCAATAAAGACTTGATGAACAGTATGCTAGATGAATTAGATTACATTGTATACGCATCGAAGCTATATGGCGGAAAGCACGTTATGGAAGAATTGGATAATCGTTACAGAAATAAATTAATGAGTTAAGAAAGGAGAAAGAAAATGATTAAATATTGTCCCGATTTAACTTCAACTGAAGAAGTTGTGCCAATAGCAGTTGGCATAGGAGCATTCACAAGACCAGTACTGCATACGTGTTTGCAACACAAATGTATAGCGTATAAGTTTGGAAAATGTTTAAAATACAATAATTACATTGAATATTCAGAAAATCTTGATGAAAAACAGGAAAAGGAAGGCAATCAAAGATGAATGAAAATGACATGACAATTTGTGAGTGTCTCGAATATTTAGATTCAATGGTGGGCGATGATAAGGATGTTAAAGATTGCCTAGATTACATTGAACGTAAAGCGAAAGCTATGGATAAAAGATTGAGAGAATATAAATACATTTTTGAAGAAGAACATCCGTTAGATGGTAATTCATTTGGTTTCTTATATTTTAAGATGTATTCAAACAGTACTTTAAAAAGAATGACAAAAGATTGGTTAATCGAATATATCAATGTTCTTTATATCAATTGGAAGGGCACAGATAACACATATGAACGTGTTAGTAGATTAGCTAAACAATTGTATGAAAAAGCAAAATTCTATAAAGAAGCTAAGGAAAAATTAGAACATGAAAATAAGTGCTAAAGGAATGTTTAGAAAATTAGGGTATATACAAGAAGATGTGATAGTCGAACGTTTTATTACGTACAAAAAACGTCGTAGAATTGGCTTTAATTACATTGAGTTTGACACAATCGATAAAACTTATGAAGCTAGTTATTATGACTCGAAAGGAGAACCACATCCGCAGATTGTAACCCCTAAAGAGTTATTAGCAATATATAAACAAATAGAAGAATTAGGTGGTGTATTTAATGGGAAGAATACCAATCGGAATCAAAGAATGGGAACGCAATCCAAAATCTAATGTGTTGGAGCTATATTGTAGTACATATTATGGAATGCGATTACTAGCAGACATTGAACTATTATATGACTCTACATACAGATGTCGTTTAAATAGACAATGGAATCAATACGATATCGAAGTATTGCATGGAACACAGGAAGAAGTTAAAAAACAAATCGAGAATGATGTTATTAAAGCTTTCGAAAAGGAAGCAAAAGCTTTAAAACGTCAACTTACAATATATGAAAATTTTATTTATAGATTTAAAGGAGAAGAAAATGATTAACAGAGTTATTTTATGCGGTAGATTGACTAAGGATGTTGAAATTAGAAAAACAACAAGCGGAAAAACAGTAATTGCCTACACTTTGGCAGTAGAAAGAGATAAAGAACACACAGATTTTATTAATTGTGTTGCGTGGAATAAATTGGCGGAGTTGATGTCACAATATACACATAAGGGTGATATGGTGGCGATTGAAGGTAAATTGAATACACGCTCATATGATAATCAATATGGTAGTAAAACATATATCACGGAAGTGGTAGCGGATAGCGTGCAATTTCTAAGTTATAAAAAGAGTGCAGAGCAACAAAGCCAAGTGCCTAACACAAATACATATAGCCAACCACAACAGGCGCAGAATCAACCGCAAAGAGGTTATACACAACAAAGTCTTACACAACAGGCGGAGCAATTAGCATTTAACAATTCAAGTGAACCGCTAGATATTAATAGCGATGATTTACCATTCTAGTTATGAAAAAGTTATTTATTATTTACGTAATTTATTTTGTGACAGTATATGCGATTCTAACGGGTTTAAATGCACCCGTTGGAAATCCGCTATTGAAAGGATTTTAAAATGAACGAATATTGTAAAAGAGCGATGGCAATAAATGATAAATACGCACATGCATTAGACGAAAAATCAAAAGAAAATGAAGATATGGTTAATCATCCGTCACATTATCAACACGGCATTGAGCCGATTGAATTTATCGAATCACACGATTTTAATTTCAATTTAGGCAATGTAATCAAATATATATCACGTGCGCCTTATAAAGGGACAGAGTTGGAAGATTTAAAAAAAGCAAAACGATATTTAGAAAGAGAAATAGAAAGGATGGAAAAGAAATGATTAATTTGATTTGTGGGTTTCTATGGGGAAGTGGTGTAACACTTCTTCTATATAGCCTATTTGTAGGGAAACGAATACAAGAAGAACAAGATAAAGCATGTAAATGCATATCCAAATATGAAGAATATAGAAGAAGAATCAGAACTTTAGAATACGAAAAAAAGCAATTAGAGTATGACTTGAAATCTGTTCAAAAGAGGTAATCAATATGGATTATATGATGTTGGATAAAAATAACGAATGCGTTGGTTTTGTAACCGACACACAAGTTATGCGTGACTTAAAATTAACATTTCCACAATTCAAAAGACATGTGATGTATGGAAAGAAATACAAAGGCTACACGTTAATCGAAGATGAATCATGTTCTAGAAAGTGGGAGCACAACAACGATTTAGAATATAGACTAATCACAGAAAGCAAAGAGGGTTGGCGATGGTATGCAGTAAGTAACTTAACGGTTATGAGCGTATCACCTAAAGGAACAAAAAAAACGCTCAAACCAAGGAAAGATGGAAGCGTAAGAGTAAATGGACATATATATCATGTAAATCGTATATGCTATGAAACATTCCATGATACGAAATTGCCAAGAAATAAAATTGTGAAGTTGACAGGAGAAAAAAATATAAAAAATTTATCCGTACATAGTCCAACAGTAAACGTAAAAGGTAGAAACAAAAGAGCGGTAATAGTTGATGGTGTTGTTTATGATTCACTCAAAGAATGTTCAAACAAAACATATTATACGGTGAATACGATAAGCAGAATGTTAAGAGAAACAAGAAAGAACACTTTAGGAGTTGAATATGTCGGGTAGCATTTTAAACGGACAGGTAAGAAAGTGCGCACAATGTGGTAAAGAATTTAGAATATACGGTTTAACTAATATGTGGGCGTACAAAAAAACATATAAGGGAAAAACACATTATATGTGCTCGAATAAATGTTATGAAGGATGGTTAGATAAATGGATGCCAAAGAAAAAAGAAAATTGATTGATGAACATTTCAAGGAATACAACGATATATGCAATCAAATTGAAGAGCAACGATGCAAATGGACAGAAATAAATAACAAGTTATATGGAATCAAGCCGATTAATTACAGTGGTATGCCTAGCGGATGCGGTGGAGGTAGTGAAGATAAAGTAATAGAGTTTCTAGAAAGATTAGACGATATTGAAAAAGATATAGGAATTTTAAGAAAAGAAAGAAAACAGAAAAAAGAAGAACATCTAAAAGAAATCAATTGCTTGGAAAATTTAGTTTCGAGAAGAATTATCAGAGAAATTTATTTGAACCGACACAAAGTAGAAGATTTAATGAAATTAATGAATTACAATCGTAGCAGTGTATTCAGACTAAAAAATATAGCGATTGATGAATTCGCAAACTTGATACTAGAATGGACTAATTCGGACAAAAAAGAACTAGAAAACATGGTAAAATAGTAGTGTCCAATAAGGACGACATATTACATATTCCTTAACGTATGTATGGAGTCACTAAAAATGTAACCTTTTGATAAGAATCACGTACTAGTTTATGTGGTTTTTATTATTTGTATGGTGTATAGGAAAAAAGTCGCAAAACGGCATACAAAGAAATTAGAGAAATTGACGAGCCTTTTCTAATAATTTGATGTGCCTATGTGATTACATTACCGTTCGATTTTGTTTTCATTTTCAATAAGTCCTTTTGATAGATTAAAATACCTCGCCTATGCACCATAGAGATACGCTACACGATGGAAGGAGCACACAATGCAGATTGTAGAAATGAATTTATCGGATTTAAAGCCGTATCAAAATAACCCTAGAAACAATCAAGAAGCAGTTGATTACGTAGCAAGTAGTATTCATGAGTTTGGCTTTAAAGTGCCTATTGTAATCGATAAAGATAATGTAATTGTGTGCGGTCATACTAGATATTTAGCTAGTAAACAATTAAAAATGAAGAAAGTACCGTGTATTAAAGCGGATGATTTAACAGATGAACAAATCAAAGCGTTTAGATTAGCGGATAACAAGGTGTCAGAAAAAGCGGAATGGGATTACGACAAATTAAACGAAGAATTAAATGATATTTACGATATAGACATGGAAAGTTTTGGATTCGATATTGATTTTGTCGATGAAGAATATGAGCATATTGTGAATCAACAGGAAACACAAAGAAGAGTTGAGAATATAGTTAATTTGCAATATGGACAATTCGAAGGTGAAGGTAAATATGATATTCCTAAACTAAAACCCGTGACAGAATTACCACCAATCAAAGAATGGATTGGATTTAATTACGTATTGTCAGACAACGACCCTAGCGGAAAAGCGGTACATTTCTTTATCGATGATTACCAATTCGAAAGAATTTGGAATAATCCACAACAATATGTTGATAAATTAAAGCAATATGTATGCGTAACGACACCCGACTTTTCACCATATGGTGATATGCCGTTAGCTTCACAGATTTTCAACATATATCGAAAAGCTTGGGTTGGTGCATTTTTACAGGAGCAAGGAGTTACAGTGATTCCAACAGTAAGAGCAAGCACGGACTCAAGAAGCTTGGAATTCTATTTAGACGGAATCCCAAAAGATGGAATTGTTATTATTAGCAATATGTGGACAAATGACAAGGAATCAAGAAAGTATTTCTTAGATAACGAGTACAAAACGATGATAGAAACGCTACATCCTAGAAAAGTATTCATTTACGGTCGTGAATTCGAAGAAATTACAGATGATAACGTGGAATATATAGAAACGTTTACGAAAGGAAGATGGAGTAAGTAGATGGCTAAAGGTGGCAGAGGTGGAAAAAGAAGAAGGGGAAATCCTAGCACAAACGATAAATTTAGTCCGAATGGTGTTGGAGATTCAGTACCAAGTTCATTAAGTGAAGCACTAGGGGCAAAAGGAAAGCCCATGAGCGAAGCTAATGCATGGTTTGATGCAAACCCTTATTATAGTGACAAATACGCAGAATTTAGTTCAAATTGTCAAAGATGTGTATTCGCATACGAAATGCGACGAAGAGGATACGATGTTATTGCACAACCTACGTATAAAGGTGATTCAATGCCGTATGGAGCGAATTGGACTGGTGCAATGAAAGGAATGTCACGTGTTGCAATTGGTAAATCAACAGAAAAAGCAACTATCAAAAACATTGAAAAACAAATGTCAAGTTGGGGAGATGGTTCACGTGCAATCATCCGTATAAAGTGGGCAGGCAGTAACTCGGGACACGTAATAAATTGCGAACAAAAGAATGGCAAATTGCATGTTTACGATGTACAATCTAATAAGAGAGTAACAGGTGTGAAATACCTAGAAAAATACTTACCATACGCAACATTAAGTCATACGGAGTTATTCAGAACAGATAACGCTACACCAACAGATGACATGCGATTCATGGTAAGAACATCGAAGAAATAAAAAGAACAAAAGAAAGAAGGTTAATTATGATTAGTTATGACTTAGCAAAACAAAAAGCGTTGGAATTAAATAGTGATGTGAATACGTGTTATGAATTCAATAATGCGTACAGATTCTTAGATAAAAATGATGATAGTGATGGGGATAAAAGCGTAATCATTTTAAAGAAGGATGGCAAAGCATTGAATTACGTAAACTATATTTTAGATTACGCAACAAGCAATGAAATGAAAGAAATTAAATTTTAGAGGTAAGTATGAGGAAAAAGAAAGATGGAAAAGGCGGAAAAGTTCTAACAGATAAACAAAAACTTAATTTAATTAAGAATGGCACAGTGCCGAAGAAAACAACAAAAAAGAAATAACTCATATACTAGAGTATAGAGAGTTCCTTAAAGCGTTCATAATAATGTGAGCGCTTTTTGCTATTTAGGGTCTACTAAAAGTAGACTCTTTTATTTTGTAAGGTGGTGGATGTATGGCAAAAGGAGCAAGAGGTGGACAAAGCAAGAAAGCAAGAGGGGTTCAAACCGTTATGATTACATCATCAGACGGACAAACGAAAATCAGATTATCACAAGCGAGTGATGGAACAGTATACCAACATTCAGACCCTCAAGGCGGACGATACGATAAGCTAACACCGATTCAAGGCATGAGCATGAAAGCGTTATTAAACAATGCAAAAAAGAATGGTGGAAGCATTACAAAAGTAACAAAAGCAATGTTGAACCAAGAAAAGAAGAGAAATAAAGCGGATTCAATAGCACAAGATAAAGCGTTAGGTTCAAGAGCATCTAAAAAGGGCGTCAATAGACACAGTGCATATTGGAGCAACATGTAAAGGTGGTGATTAGATGGCTAAAGAAAGTAATTTAATAGTTCCTAGCTCGGAGCAAGCTCGAATAAATGGCTCTAAAGGTGGAAAAATAAGAGCAGAAAATAGAAGGAAGCGAAAAGCGCTAAAAGAGCAAATGGAATTATTATTAACATTACCTTTAACAGACGAAAGAGCAAAGAAACAATTTGAGTCTATGGGTATCGATGCGGATAACATGGACAATCAAATGGCGATGGTAGTTAAAACGTATGCACAGGCATTAAAAGGAAATATTAATGCAGTGAATGTAATTCGTGAGATTATCGGAGAGCGTGTTGTTGAAGTCAATGTTAACAATAATATCGATGATAAAGTTAAAGAGCTAGGCAGACTACTCGACAGTGTAGCAAAAGATGGATAAGAATTTAGTTAGTCTTTTAAGAAATGAACCGTATAAAATCGGACAACTATGTGGATTCAAAGATTTAACAGAATTGCACAATGAATGGTTGAAGATGATGATATACGGCGATGATGAATTCACGTTATTAGCACATCGTGGTAGCTATAAAACAACATGTTTGTCTATTTGTTTCGCATTTATCATTGTGTTATTTCCGTATAAGACGATTATATTTGTCAGAAAGACGGATGATGATGTGATTGAAGTTATTAAACAGGTTAGCAACCTTTTGAAAACAAGCATATTTCAGACGATAGCATTAAGGCTATATGGATGTGAAATAAAATTCACACAAGATACGTCGTTCAAACTAGATACATCTTTAAACACATCTACAAAAGGTATGGTTCAGTTATTGGGGATTGGTTCAAGTGGTTCATTGACGGGTAAACATGCCGATATTGTCGTGACAGACGACATCGTAAACTTGAAAGATAGAATATCACGTGCAGAGCGTGAAAGAGTTAAAAATGTATACATGGAATTGCAGAACGTAAAAAATCGTGGCGGTCGTATATTTAATACAGGGACACCATGGCACAAAGACGATTGCATTTCAGAATTAATGCCGAACAAAATAACATACGATTGTTATTCAACAGGATTAATTGATAGAGAAAAGCTAGAACAAATTAGGCAGTCCATGACACCTAGTTTATTTAGTGCAAACTATGAATTGAAGCATATTGCAGATGTAGACGCATTATTTACTAATCCTAAATTTACATCAGATGAAACACTTATTTATGATGGTGTGTCGCACATCGATGCAAGCTATGGCGGTGAAGATGGCACGGCATATACAATATGTAAATTTGTGGGTGGTAAATTCTATATGTTAGGAAAGCGTTGGAATAAGCACGTAGATGATTGTTTAAGCGAAATTTATGCATTACAAGATAAATATAAGGTTGGCTCAATTTCATGCGAAAGAAACGCAGATAAAGGCTATTTAGCGAAGGAATTAAGGAATAACGGTCAATATGTCGAGGATTATTCCGAAAACATGAATAAATTTATTAAAATATCGACATATTTACGAAAGTATTGGAACGATATTATTTGGCTCGAAGAAACAGATGCGGATTATATAAATGAAATTCTTGATTACACAGAAAATGCACAACATGACGATGCACCCGATTCGGCAAGTTGTATGATTCGTAAATTCAAAGGTAAACGAGAATGGTTGTATTAGAAAGGAAGTGAGAAAGTGCTAAAAATTTCAGAAATCAAACAATTCATTGATGAAAATAATTCATCGTGGAAAAGAGCGGAAAGCGTGAAAGCTTTAAATTATTATGAAGGCAGACACGATATTAAAGATTATAAAATCTACTATACAGATGCTAAAGGCGATATCGTTGAAGATGACCAAAGAAGCAATATCAAAATTTCACATCCTTTCTTTACAGAATTAGTAGACCAATGCGCACAGTATATGTTAAGTGGTGATGATTACATTGTGAAATCAGACAATCCAAAATTGCAGACTGAATTAAATAAGTATTTCGATGATGAATTCATGATGGAAATCAACGATTTAATTACGTATGCAAAAATTGAAGGTGACTCATACCTTTATAGACAAATGGGTGATGATTTTAGAAGTCACTTTAAATTCGCGGATGGTTTGAATGTTGTTGAAGTTCCGAGTAAATACGCTAGTGATGGAAAAGACCATGTAATTTATCATTACTATTGGAAAACAGAAAAGAACGATAAGGTCGTTTCTAAAATCCAAGTATGGGATGATGAGCAAGTTTATTTCTATCAGATGATTAATAGCACAATTAAGCTAGATACAGATGAGAAACTAAATCCAAGACCGCATGTTGTTTATAAAGAGGATGAAGCAACCTATCAACAAACATTTAAAGGTATTCCGTTTGTAAGGTTGGATAACAACAGACGAAGAAGGTCAGATTTATACGTTATTAAAGATTTAATTGATGATTATGATTTGATGGCGTGCGGATTATCAAACAATTTGCAAGACGTTGCCGAAGGAATCTATGTTGTTAAAGGTTACAACGGTAAAAGCCTTGATGAATTAACACAAAGTATCAAAGTTAAAAAGCAAGTGTCAGTTGGCGAAGGCGGAGATTTAGATATCAAGACGATAAACGTTCCGTATCAAGCTCGTGTAGCAAAGATGGAAGAGGATGAGAAAAACATCTATCGTTTCGGTATGGGATTAAATACAAACACAATCGGCGATGGCAACACAACAAATTACAATTTAAAGTCAAAGTATGCATTGTTAGAAATGAAGTGTAAGAAATTAGAAGCTCAGTTGAAGAGAATGATGAAATCAGTAATCACAATGGTTATTGATGAAATCAACGAACAACAAGATACACAGTTCAGTTATAGCGATGTATGGATTGAATTTAAACGTGAGGTTATGACCAACGCACAGGATAATGCACAGATTGAGCAAATCAATGCACAGACAACACAGATTAAAGTTAATACATTACTAGCGTTAGCACAGACTTTAGACAACGAAACAATTGTAAAAGAAATTTGTATAGCTTTGGATATTGATTACAATTCGATTAGAGATAAAATACCAAAACCGAAAAGTGTTGAAGAAGAAACACAACAAGCTTATTCGGAACTAGATGGATTGATGAATGAATAAGTATCAGAAAGAATATATCCAAAGTAATATACAAGACGAAGAAGAAGTGTTGAAGGAAATCAAGAAAGCGTATAGAAAAGCAGAGTCAGATATAAACCACAAAATTAAAAGGTTGATGTCAGAAATGAAAAAAGCCAAAGAATCAGATATACAATCTAAGATTTGGCAAATCAAATATCAAAAAGCATTGTTGAAGCAGATTGAAGAAGCACTCAAAAAAATCAATGATTACGATTCAATCATGGACTATCTAGAGAAATGCTACGAATGTGGATGGTATGGTGTTCTATACGATTTAGAAAAGCAAGGTATCCCGTTGATATTACCTATTCGGCAAGATGAAATGGCGATGGCGATAGTCAAAGAAACAAAGTTATCAAGTGGAATCTATAAAAAGCTAGGATTAGATAAAAAGAAACTTGCAAAAGAAATCAATTTTGAAATATCAAGAGGTATTGCGAACGGTTGGTCGAGTATGCAAGTAGCAAAACACATACATGATAGATGCACAATCGGAAGGAATCGAGCAAGCTTAATTGCACGAACCGAAGGGCACAGAGTTTTAAACACATCTAGTTTCAATTGTCAAAAAGAAGCACAAGCAAACGGATGCAAGATAACAAAACAGTGGGATGCTACACTAGATGGTCGAACACGTTGGAGTCATAGAATGGTTGACCAAGAAATAAGAAACATTGACGAGCCTTTTTCTAATGGTTTGATGTTCCCATGTGACCCTAACGGGAGCGCTAGTGAAGTATGCAATTGTAGATGCGCATTGTTACAACGTGCAACATGGGCGCTAGGTCAGAAAGATTTAGACAAATTAAAAGAAAGAGCGGAATATTACAAAGAATTGAATGAAACATTTATTAAGGATGAATCGTTTAAAGACTTTGAGAATAGATTAAAAAAGATAGGAGCTATAAAATGAAAAAGTTAAGATTTAAAGAGTTATGTCAAGACAAAAACACAGGAACGTATTACCGAAAAGGTGATGTTGTCGAATTCGAAGATGCAAGAGCATTTGAAATCATGCAACACAATGTTGCCGAAGTAATCGAAACAAGAGTGGAATCCGAACCATTTGTTGAAAAAGAACAAGAAGTTGATGAAACAGAACAAGAAGTTGAAGAAATGGAAGCAACCGAAGAAGCAGAACAAGAAGTTGAAGAAACAAAGGAAGAAAAACCAAAAAGAGGACGAAAGCCAAAAGCAGAACAAGATAAATAACATTCAATTATAAGCGCATAGAAAACGATTCTAGGCGCTTATATTCGTTTAGTGGATATTTATATACAAAAGGTATTAAAGGCGCTCAAATCGCCTTTTTTATATGTCCGAAACGACAATAAACTACGTGAGCACACACGTATAAAAGCTATTTACATTTTTTAAACCATCGTGGGCGAAAACACGTAAAAAAGCGTAAGGAAAAGGAAGGTAAACAAATGTTAGAAAATTTATTGAGAGAGTATTTAGCGGACGATTCAAAAGTATCAGAGTTTCTAGAAAAGATGAAAAAAAGCAAGATTTTTTTATCAAAAGAAGAAAACATCGATACACGCTACACAAAAATGAAAGGTGAATATGAAGCAGAAAAAGCGGAATATGCAAAAGCTTTGGAGTTGATTGATAAATTAAAGGCACAAACACAAGGTCAAGATGCATTGCAAACGCAAATCACAAATTACGAAAAGGAAATTTCCGACCTAAAAGCAAATAATGAACAATTAACTCGTGAAAACAACTTAAAAGTTGCTTTATTAAGTGGAAAAGCAAAAGCCGAGGATATTGACTACTTATTATTCAAACTTTCAAAAGATGAAAATGCCGTTAAATACGGAGAAAATGGCGAAGTGTCAAATGTCAATGAAGTTATTGATAATTTAAAAAAAGCCTATCCATCGCATTTTGAAAACGGAGCAAAAAAAGTTGTAGAAAAAATCGACTTACCAAACGATGGAGATAAGGATGTAAAAATCACAAAAGAACAATTTGACAAAATGGGATATAAGGAAAAAAACGAGCTATTCCAAAAAAATGAAGAATTGTTCAACAAATTAGCGAATGAAAAAGGAGAATAAAATATGGATTTAGTTACAAAGTTAGCGAAATTGATTAACCCTCAAGTTTTAGCACAGATGGTAGGAGCAAAAGTCGAAAAGAAAGCTAGATTTATGCCTTACATTAAGTTAGACACAACTTTACAGGGACAAAGCGGTGATACAATCACGATTCCTAAATATGGATATATTGGTGATGCCGTTGATGTTGCCGAAGGCGAAGAAATTCCAACACGCGAATTAGAAGTTAGCACAGAAACGCACACAATCAAAAAAATTGGTATTGGTGGAAGTATTACAGATGAAGCCGTGTTAAGTGGCTACGGGGACCCTCAAGGGCAGATTACATCACAGATGGCGAAATCTATCACTCAAAAAGTGGATAGTGACGTTTTAGCTGAATTGTATAAAACAAAAACATTCTTTACCGCTAGTGATGTAATGTCATACAACACATTAGTTAGCGCGATTGACTTATTCAACGAAGAGGTTAACACAGATAAAGTTATGTGGGTACACCCTCACCAAGTAACACAGTTACGTTTAGACCCTAACTTTATTTCAAAAGATAAATATGGAAATGATGTAATGGTTAACGGTGAAATTGGTACAATCGCAAGTACTCGTATTGTTTCATCAAAAAAGGTTATGTTAGTTGAATATGTACACGATGAAAGCGGTACAGTGGTAACAAGTGACAACTTAAAAACTTATGAAGGAAAGACATTCCCTAGCGTAAAAGTTGGTGATAAAGTAAAAGCCGTTTCCGCAAAATATTATGCAAATCCTATCGTAAAATTAGAAGGTGATGCAGAAACGGAAGATGATGCACAAGCGTTAACATGTTTCTTGAAACGTGATACAAACGTAGAAACAGAACGTAAATCAAAACGTCGTTTAACAGAAGTTACAGGCGATAAAATGTATGTTGTTGCAGTAACTAACGAAGATAAAGTAGTAATCGCAAAAACATTACAAGTTAAAAGTGTTTAAGCCTATTCATTTAGGCTTTTTCCCTTTTATAAAGAAGGTGTGAATGTATGATTATTGATGCAAAAGATTTATTGAATGAATTTTCAGATTATGATTTCTCAAAAGTTAACGAAATAGTATTGCAAAGACGATTAGATTCAATTGAACAGAAAATCAGAGCCTACACTAGAAATGGATTCTATTTAAAACCAATTAAATCAAGATTTACATTCAACGGTGATACATTAGTACCATATAAAGATGTATTCGTTGGGTTTGGTATCGGTGATACGGTAGAAATCTATAATGGTGGCGTAAATAATGGATTATATACAATTAAATCAATTCAGAAAAACTCGATGATTTTAGATAAGCAATTAATCGTAAATGATGCAATCATGAGTATTATTAAAATTGATTACCCTAGCGACATTGTAGAAGGTTGTGTGGAACTTTTAAATTATGATTTAAACGTAAAGCCAAACATGAAGCAAGGAGTCGCGAGCGAATCAATTTCAAGGCACTCAGTAAGCTATATACAACGTAATGACAGTAATACATCGATGGGATATCCTAACGAGCTATTAACATTCTTAAATCCGTATATCGAATGGAGATAAATATGATAGGAATCGGTGGAAACACAATCGCAACGATTCAAAAGTTATTTACGAAGAAAAACAAGTACGGAGAAAAAGAACAAAGTTACGTTGATTTTAAAAAAATAAAAGGTTTCTTGGATATGCAGAGCGGTAACGCTCAATATAATTACAATGCGAAAATAGTGGAATCAACACATATATTTATTTGCGATTATCAAAAAATAGATATTAGTGAAGAAAATGCACGCATGGTAATTGATGGAAAAGTGTATGAAATTACATATATCGATAATCCTATGAATTTAAACTACCATCTAGAATTTTATTTAAAATATATCGGTGGTGTGCAAAATCTCTAGATTTTTTATTGATAACTCAAGTGCGGTTAAACAAGCGATTGAACAAGCTATACAAAATGGACTTGAAGAGTGTGGTGGAGAAATCGAATCACAAGTAAAATCAAACACTAGAGTTGATAATAGTGATTTGAAAAATAGTTGGTATCACAAAACAGAGGGAGATTCATGTGTTATCGGTTCACCTTTAGAAAATGCCACATGGGAAGAATTCGGAACAGGTATCTACGGTAATGGTGGTAGACAGACCCCGTGGAAATATGAATACAAAGGTAAAAAAGGAAGAAACGGATGGAGAACAACCAAAGGTAAAAAGAAAAACCCTCACGGCTTGAAAAATACCGCCTTTGGAATGAAAAAAGAATTAGAAACACATATGCAAGATATTTTAAAGGAGTATTTAAAATGAATTTTCTAGGTGCATTAGATAGGTTATTAACGAATCATGGAATTAATTACACTTTGGATTTAGTGAATGATATTGTCGCTTTCCCTTTTTGGGAAGGTGATTTTCAAGAGGTAGATAGTTCAGAAGAACAAGGCTACCATGAATATTCATTTACATTAACAGGAACGAACAAAGGTACGTATTCAAGATTGATAAAAGATTTAGAAATCATAAGAAAAATCACAAGGAATCATACAGAAATATTGGAAAGCGGACATAGTGTCGCTTTTTTTTATGAACGTATGCAAATGATACCATCGCAAGATGAACAAATTAAGCGAATGGAAATCATAATAACAATAAAAGAATGGAGCGTGTAAAAAATGGGAGCAAATGCACCAATTGAAATTGGAAAAACACACAGTGTTACAAGTGAAACCGCGAATAACATCATGTTAGGAAGCGGTGTCGTATGTTACGGATTAAAATACGCAACCGATAAGTGGACATATGACGGAGTTTTCGGAGCAACAAACGGTGGTTCTAAAGTTGAAATCAAACCCGAGCAAAAAGATTTAGAAATTGACGGAATTTTAGTTAAAACAAAAGGTTTAACAGTTAAGGTGGGCGAAACTGCTACACTTACAACAAACCTTGCAGAAATCACATCGGATAACTTGGCTATGGTTTCAACAGGAGTTAAGAAGAAAGATTCAACTATTACAGGATTTGACGAGATTGTATCTAAACCTCAGATTGATGAAGGAGATTACATCGAAAATCTAGGGTTTATCGGATACACAATTGATGGAGAACCTATCATTATCAAATTTGACTATGCGATTTGTACAAGTGGTTTATCTTTTGATACCAAAAACAAAGAACAAACAACAGTAGAAGCAACATTTGATTGTGTTGCAACATTAGAAGCGAAAGATTTAACAACTTTGCCATGGCACATTTATAAAAAGGCAGTAAGTCAAGTATAAGAGAAAAAAAGAAAGAAAAGAGGTATAAGACATGAACAATTATGTAATCAAACCATTTAAAACATCAAATATTTTTTCCGCAGTTAAATTAATTAAGGCATTTGGAATCGACGAAGTTAAAGGTATCGTTAACGATATCGAATTAGCACAAATCACAGACAAAGAAGGAAACATTAATGCCGATAAGTTAGGATATCAATTAGTAATGCCGATTATCGAGTTAGTTATTAATCATCTTGGCGATTGTGAGAAAGAAATTTATCAATTTTTGGAAAGTACATCAAGTTTAACAAAACAACAAATTAAAGATATGAAAGCAACTGAATTTATTAAATTTATGCAAGATTACATTAAATATCAAAAGGATGATTTTTCAGATTTTTTCTCACAAGCTTCACAATTGCTCAAGTCGGAATAAACAAATTCATGGACTTGCTATTTAAAAGATATGCAAGTCCTTTTTTGCTTTTTGATGAGTTGATTGTGAACAATCAATCGTTTGATTTTATACAAGATTTATTAAACGAAGTTCAAGAAGAAAGCTATTACAGATTATGGCTTTATAAGGGTTTCGATAAAGATTATGGAGAATTTAAAGAGATTATCAGACCAAAAGAACATAAAAACACAAACATTGATGTTAAAGGAGCTATTCAATGCTCAATCGATGTTATGAATGAATTAAAACCTCAATAGAAAAAAGGGGGTGAATCATGAATTTAGCGGATTTAATTTTAAGATTACGAGTTGACGGAAGAGAACAAGCTAATCAAGAAATTGACGAAGCAACAAAACATGCAGAAAGTGCTACTGAACGTGGGAATGGAGCATTATCAAAGCTAGGTGGGGTTGTTGTTAAAGTTGGTTCGATGTGTGCTAAAGGTGTAGCGTTTTGTGCAACAGGTATTTCAACAATTACAGGTTTCGCGGTAAATGCGTATGGTGAATACGAACAATTAGTTGGTGGTGTTGAAACGCTTTTTGGCGCTCAAGGAATGAGTATAAAGCAATATGCAAAGAGTGTCGGAAAAACGGTTTCAGATGTTCAAGGTGATTACACAAAACTTATCAAAGCTCAAAATAACGTAATGTCAAACGCACACAAAGCTTATATAAAGCAAGGAATGAGCGCAAACAAGTATATGGAAACAGTTACGACATTTAGCGCATCATTATTGCAAGGTTTAAAGGGTGACACAGTCAAAGCTAGTAAAGTCGCGGATATGGCAGTAACCGACATGGCGGATAACGCTAATAAAATGGGTACGCAAATGGAAATGATACAAAACGCGTATCAAGGTTTCTCGAAACAAAACTATACAATGCTAGACAACTTGAAATTAGGTTATGGCGGTACTAAATCCGAAATGGAAAGATTACTAGCCGATGCAGAAAAGCTAACAGGGGTTAAATATGACATCAATAATCTAGCGGATGTATACAATGCAATTCACGCGATTCAAAAGAATCTAGGAATTACAGGAACAACCGCAAAAGAAGCGATGCACACAATTCAAGGCTCTATGAACATGACGAAAGCATCATGGGAAAATCTTATGATAGGATTGTCAGACGGAAAACAAGATATCAGAGAATTGGCAAATCAATTTGGTACGTCATTTAATACGTTGGTTGATAATGTATTTCCGAGAATCAAACAAGCTTTTGAAACGATACCGCTAGTAATGACATTAATAATTCCACAATTATTGAATACAATCATCAATTTATTACCGTCGCTTTTGAGCGCAGTAGGACAATTGATTAGTGGTATTGCTCAAGCGTTGCCAAGCCTAGCCACAAGCCTTTTCGGAGCGGTTAAGACTATATTTACAATGATTGTAAATGCACTTACAAGCGGAGCACCTAAATTTATGGAATCCGCCAAGCAAATGGTTTCTAATTTGTGCAAAGGGATTGAGCAAAACTTACCTAGCATCATAAGCAGTGCTTTAGATATGCTTTTGAAATTTTCACAAGCAATATTGGAATATGCACCGCAGTTAGTTTCGATGGGTATGGATTTATTGGTTTCTTTAGCAAAAGGAATTGCAGATGCGATACCTACACTAATTGAAAAAGTGCCGACAATCATATCGAATCTAGCTAATGCATTTAGTAATAGTGCAAGTACAATCTTCTTAAAAGGGATTGAAATTATTATTGAATTAGGTAAAGGTTTGATTCAAGCTATACCAACATTGATTGCAAATATTCCACAAATCATCCAAGCGATTTTCGATGTATGGAATGCAGTGAATTGGTGGAATTTAGGTAAATCGTTAATTAATGGTATCTTGAATGGAATTACCAATTTATGCGGAAGCCTTAAATCATCAGTTAGTCAGATTTTCACAGACATAGAGAATATCATTAAAAACTCTATATCAAATGCCAAAAATGGCGCGGTAAACATTTTCCAAAGTATGGCACAATTTTTAAAAGATATTGCCATAGGAATTTGGAACGTAATTAAAGCGACATTTACATCCATGCAAGGTGGAATCGATGGAATATTCAATGCTATCAAAAGCCTAGTGTCTACTATTTGGAATGGAATTAAAAACTCTATTTCAAGTGTTGTACAAGCCATTAAAAATACAGTAGTGAGCATTATTACATCGGTATACATCAGTGTATCGTCAATATTCACGAATTTAAGCACAGGTACAAACTCAATATGGAATGGCATTAGGAATATTATTTCAAGCGTTGTTAACGGAATTAAAGGTAACGTTACAAATACATTCAGTTCTTTGAGAGGTACTGTATCAAGCGTTTGGAACGGCATTAAAACCGCAATCACTAATCCTATATCTACCGCAGTATCAGTGGTTAGAGGATGTATTAACAGAATTCGAAGTGCATTTAATTTCTCGTGGCATCTACCGCATTTAGCATTGCCACACATTTCAATTCGTGGAAGATTTAGTCTAAAGCCACCAAGTGTACCGCATTTCGGAATCAGTTGGTATAAGAAAGCGATGGATGAACCTTACATGTTTACTAGACCTACACTATTCGGAATGGATTCTACAACAGGAAACCTAAGAGGTGCGGGCGAAAGTGGCGATGAAATGATGTACGGAAAGAATAATTTAATGAAAGATATTCGACAAGCGGTAGCAACGGAAAACAATGGAGTTGCACAAGTAGTGTATGAATGTTTTGATAAATTGTTCGAAATTTTAGGTGAGTATTTCCCTATGTTTAGTAACGTGAAAATGGTGCTTGATACAGGCACTTTAGTAGCGGAAACAGTCGAAGAAATAGATAAACAATTAGGAATAATCAAAAAGAGAAAGGATAGTAACTAGTTATGTTTGGCATAAAATTCGGAAATAAGCACTCATATGATGATTTCAACATGTATTTAAAAGAAAAAGATATAGGCTTTCCCGATATTAAGCGTGAAACGGTAGAAATAGAAGGTCGTGACGGAAGTATCGACCTTTCTACTGTTTTAACAAACGACGTTAAATATAAAAACAGAAAGCTATCATTTACATTCCAAGCTATCGGAAGTAAATTTGATTTTCCTAATATTATTTCTAAAATTTCTAATTACTTACATGGCAGAAATTATCACGTTGTTTTAGATGAGGATAAAACATTTTACTATGATGGAAATGTAACGATTAATAAATTCAAGACTAACAAAGCACTTGGAGAAATTACGATAGATGTGGATGCACAACCGTATAAAATGGAAGTTGTCGCAACAGGTGAACCGTGGATATGGGATACATTCTCATTCGTTGATGGAATCATCCATACATCAGAATTGACAGTTAACGGAACGGCGACAACAAACCTTATTAATAGGCGAAAGATTGTATCGCCAACAATTACGTGTTCGGATGCTATGAGCGCTACACTGAATGGAGTTACAGTCCAATTAAAAAAAGGTGAAAACAAAGTTTTCAACTTTAGATTAGAAGAAGGTGACAATGTTGTTACTTTTAAAGGTAATGGCAAAGTCAATATTATGTATAGAGGGGGTTCATTATAATGTACACAGTATATTGCGATGGAAAACCTATTTATGATTTACGAAATGAAGAACTTGTATTGGTATCACCAAAGTTAACTTTGGAAGAATCAAATACAGGTTCTTTTCAATTCACTATATTACCAACACATCCATATTATGATGATGTGGTTGATTTAGTTTCGGATATCATTGTTGAGCAAGATGATGAAGAAATATTTAGTGGTGTTCCGACCGAACACACAGAGGATTTCTACAAACGAAGAACGTTTTATTGTACGGGTGAATTATCGAAATTAAAAAATACAACTCAACCAATGGCAGAATATCACGATGTTACGGTTCGTGGGTTTCTAGAAGCATTATTGAATGTGCATAATTCTAAAGTTAGCGATAAAAACAAATTCTATGTTGGAGTGGTAACTGTAAAAGATAACAATGATTCGCTTTACAGATACACGAATTATGAAACTACACTAGAGTGCATTAATGAAAAGTTGATAAAAAAATTAGGTGGTCACATCAAAATCAGAAAAGAAAACGGAAAGCGATATATCGACTATATAGAAGATTATGCAAAGGTTTCTAATCAGATTATACAGTTTGGCGAAAACCTTATGGATTTTACCAAGGATTACGATACATCGGATATATGTACGGTATTAATTCCTTTAGGAGCTAGGCAAGATAAATCGCCAATTAGTGCTTTAGATGCATATTTAGATATAACGAGCGTTAATGATGGAAAGAATTACATAGTCAATCAAGAAGCCGTCAACAAGTACGGATGGATTGAAAAAGTAGTTAAATGGGATGATGTAAATGTTCCAACAATTTTAAAGACAAAAGGCGAAAAGTATTTAAAAGAAGTACAATACGAGCCACAGACTTTAGAAATTAAAGCTATTGATTTACACAATTTAGATGTAAATACAGATGCAATTAGAGTTTTGGATTCGGTAAGAGTTGTATCTAAACCGCATAACCTTGATAAATTCTTTTTGGTTACAAAACGTACAATTCCTTTAAATAAACCTAGTGACGAAGTGTTTACATTCGGAGCTAAAGTAAGAGAATCGTTAACAGATACAACACGAAAAGAAAACACGGATGTTAAAAATAAACTAAATGCAATTCCAAATAAATCGGAAATTTTAGATGAAGCACGTAAAAACGCTACACAGATTATTCATGATGCAACGCACGGTCATGTCGTAACAACTGCTAACGAGCAATTAATCATGGATACAGATGATGTAAAAACCGCAAAGAATTTATGGAGATGGAATTTAGGCGGTTTAGCATATTCTAGTAACGGTTATGATGGTACATATGACACGGCTATAACAATGGATGGTCAAATTGTTGGTGAGCGCATTGTTGCCAATTCAATCGATGCATCTAAATTAAGTATCAATTACAAACAAAGTGTTGAAAAGAAAATAACCGTATCACTTGATGATTCGAAGAAATATACAGATGAAAAAGCAACAGGTGCAAAAGAATACACAGATGGTCAAGTTACGGAAGCTAAAGATTACGCTAATACTCAAGCTAGTAGCGCAGAATCGAAAGCCAACGAAGCAACGGATAAAAAGCTAAAAAGTTATTGGACAAGTGTTGAAACACAAACGAAAATTGAAAACAGTGCGGAAAAAGTTACTATCAGTGCATCTGAGAAAGCGACACAAATAGCGAATGAAGCATTAACGAATGCTAAATCGTATACAGATGACAAAGTGACAGATGCAGAAAAAAACGCAAAAGACTACACAAACAATAAATTGGTTGATTATGTCACAAGTGCGAATTTAGAAGTTAAAACAAACGAAATTTCTTTGAACGCACAAGAGTATGCTATGGCATGCGCCAACTCATCGCTATCAAGTGCTAACGGATATACAAATAGCCAATTAAAAAGTTATGTTACAAGTGCGGACTTAAAGGTAAAAACAGATGCAATCGAATCATCCGTATCAAAAAAAGTAGGAAATGATGAGTGGTCAACGAAATTGAAACAAAGCGCCACAGATATCCAAATCGCATGGAATTCATGCAGTAACTACATCAAATTTATTGATGGTGCAATGAAGATATACAATAACTCAGACAATACGAACGATTCACTTTTAGTTAGTTTCTATAACAGTGGAATAGAGTTACACAATAATGGTTCGCGTTTAGGGATGATTGGAACAAATCACCTAACTAGCGATAAAAATACAAAAGGTATTGTTTTTGATTTAAATTACAATGGTTCTTTTATGGCTTGGGCATCAAAAGATGAGGGTGAAAGCACGGACAATGTATACAAATTTAAATTATTATACATAGGCAAAGGTAGAGCGTTCTCTACATACGAAGAGGATACTTTTTATTGTTCATCGAACTTAGATATGCAAAATCACTACTTAAAGAATCCTATATTTAAAATCGGTGATGATATCGGAAAGAATTTAACATTCAATTTCTATCAATGCACAAGTGTAACAGACCACAAAGGTAATTTTCCAACCACACCATGTTATCTTAGATTCAAACACGGGTTAATGGTGGATGCTAAAGTGTTTCAAATAACATAGTAAAGGAGAACTGTATGGATGATGTTAAGTATGTAATGCCCGAAATGGAAGAAATAAATGAAGATGATATTACAATAAAGCCTATTGTATATATAGAAGAGGATGAAAAGGAGTTTACGAATGAAAGTTGAAATTAAAGAAGATAGACCACTACCAATAAGCTTAGAAATGTTTAATGCAAAACAAGCGATTCTAGAGAATGTGTTAACAGTTCAAAAAGAATGCGGATTACCATATTTCGTATTAGAAGGGATTTTGGCAGATGTTCTAGTGCAAGTTCAAAACGGTGCAAACAATGAAAGGACAATTGACTTTAATAAATATATGGAAGGAATTAAAGAAGATTACGAAAAAGAATTGCAATCATTAAAAGGCGGTGAATAGTAAATGCCAAATATTCAAAACGAGATAAATCAAATTAAAAATGCGGTTTACGGAGAAGAGGTTCGTGAATCGATTATCGGTGCGATTAAAAAAGTAAATGATGATAACGAGTCTTATGAAACAATTAAAGTTGAGCTAAAAGGACTAAAAACGGATTTAGATAATTCAAAAGCAACACTAACGGATATTAAAAATGCAACTAATACGGCATCGACAACGAAAGCAAACCTTGATACATCTACTTCTAAAGCTACACAAGCCAAGAAAGATTTGGATAGTTCAATTACAGATTCCACAAGTTCGAAGAAAGCTTTAGATGCATCGATATCAACTGCTAATACATCTAAATCTAATTTAGATAAATCAGTAACGAGTGGAAATAGTACTAAAACAGAATTGGATAAATCTATTGAATCGGCAAAATCGAGTAAAACAAATTTAGATTCATCTAACACGACGGCAACAAGTACATTGAATTCTCTAAAATCAGAGAACACAAAAGCTCAAGGATATTTAAACCAAGTAACATCAGAAAAAGCTAATCAAATTTTGAATGGAATTTCAGATGTTAAAGATTATCTAGGATTAGTCGATACACAAGTTGTTGGATTACAAGTGGATTATAAAAACCGTACATTTACACGACTATGTGGAGCGGTCGGACTTAGCAAAGGTTCGGATTTCAATAAGTTTAAAATGTATGGCGGACGTAGACGTTGTAACGTGGCAGATGATGGAACAATCAAAGCATATTATGGCGATAGTGGATACAAAGAAGATGGCTCTAATGGGCAAGTAATGGTTTATCAACCTAAATTCTATTACAATGTCGTGCCTGTTGAAACGGAGCAAATTTTAACAACGAAAAAAGGCTACCATATGCGTAAAGCTAATTATTACGTGTCAGACGTGCCAAAACCAAACTTTAAAGTGCATCCCGTATTCTTTGATAAAAATGGAAAAGAAACGGATTATGTATTACTATCGGCTTTTGAAGGCTCGCTATACGATACATCGGCTAGTAAATATCTAGCCAACGATGAACAAGTTGCGGATTTTAGCACAGATAAATTATGTTCAATTGCGAATGTCCGTCCAACGTCGGGATTATCACAAGATTTAACTAGACCAAAAACGGAACAACTAGCAAAGAATCGTGGTGACGGTTGGCATCAGTTGAATATCAAAATGGCATCAATGGAACAATTACTAATGATGATTGAATTAGGGACTATGGATGTACAAAGTGCAATTGGACAAGGTGTCACAAGTGTTCCCGATAACGGTTCAACATCATGTGCATCTTATACAGGTTCAACATCATCACTAGGCAATAGCACAGGAATGGCAAGTGCAACCAAAGACTACACAGGAACATCCCAAACCGCAAACGGTAAAGTCGCTATTTCATATCGTGGTGTTGAAAACTTTTATGGCTCTATTTGGAAGTTTGCAAGTGGAATGAATATCTACGGAAACGGAAAAATGGACGGTGGAATGGCATATATTTGCGATGATTTTGCATATGCCGAAGGAAAGAACACAGACAACTATAAACCGTGCGGATTTACATTAACTCCTAAAGGCGGTTTTATTTCCGCAATGGGATATAGTGAAGAATACGATTGGCTATTTCTAGCATCTGAATGCAACGGAAACAGTGCTCTACCCGTTGGCGATTACACATGGGTTACTGAAAACCTAAATGGTTATCGTATCGCCCCATTGGGTGGGCTTTGGCTTAATGGCGGTACTTCGGGGGCTTTCTCTTGGAATTTGGATAACGGTGTCGGTAATCGGTCTCGTGGTATCGGTGGTCGCTTGTCGTATATCCCCACTATGTCATAAATTGTTTAAGTATATGTTACAATATACATAGGTTAATATCATCGTGATTTACTGATTTGCAAAAATTAAATCAATCACCCAATTAGGTGGGAATTGGAATAATGGCAGTAATTCGGGAGCTTTCTATTGGAATTTGAATAACAGTGTCAGTAATCGGAATCGTAATATCAGTGGTCACTTGTAATGTGCTTGAAAAATTAATCTTTGTTTAAAACCGAATCATCAAACGGTTCGGTTTTAATATAACTGAATGATATTGACCTTGGCACTTGCCAAAACATAAAAGACCGTACTACACGGCAACAATTTAAAAGTGTATTAGTAGGCTATGTATTAGCTCGAAAGTTCGCAAAAATTGCATACGTTTTTAGAAGGATTGAGAATGAAAAGAATAGGAAATATTTATAGCAAAATTTATGATATGGAAAATTTAAGACTAGCACACAAGAATGCTAGACGTGGAAAAGGGTGGTATGAAGAAGTTAAACGTGTGGATGCAAATTTAGATTACTATTTGAATAAATTGCAAAAACAGTTAATCAATCATACATATAAAACATCTAAATACACTACATTCATAAAACATGATAGTGGAAAAGATAGAGAAATTTACAGATTGCCATATTTCCCCGACAGAATTTGTCAATGGGCAATTTTACAAGTAATAGGTGATTACATCTTAAAGAATCTAACGAGCAATACTTATTCGGCTATTCCAAATAGAGGAATACATTACGGATATAAAAAAATGCAGAAAGATATACAAAGCAACAAAGAAAAATGTAAATATTGCTTAAAAATCGATGCTAGAAAATATTATCCATCTATTAATCACGACATTCTTAAATCTAAATATAGAAGCATTTTCAAAGATAAAGAATTACTTTGGTTGCTAGATGAAATCATCGACTCAACCGAAGGAGATACAGGAATTCCAATCGGTAACTATTTGTCACAATTCAGTGGCAATTTTTATTTATCAAGTTTTGACCATTGGATTAAAGAAGAAAAACACGTCGATTCTTACCATAGATATATGGATGATATTGTAATTTTCGCAGAAACAAAAGAAGAATTATATCTTTTAAGAATTGAAATCGATAAATATTTTAGAGAAAAGCTAAAACTAGAAATGAAAGACAATTGGCAAATATTCCCCACATTTGTTCGAGGTGTCGACTTTCTAGGATATAGATTTTTCGGAGACTACACACTATTAAGAAAATCAACTTTAAAAAGAATGAAAAAAGCACTGATACCAATTCACAAAAAAGTTAGCAAAGGTAATATGATTAACTATCATGAATGGTGTCAAATAAATTCGTATAAAGGATGGCTCAAATGGTGTGATAGTTTTAATTTGTATCGAAAATATATTCAACCTTTAGAAGATGCTTGTGATTCGTATTACACGAATGTAATTAAAAGAAAGGTGTGCATAACATGAAAGATTACGGATTGCAGAGAAGTGCCGTAAAGCCGTCAGAAAGAGAATTTACAGTAACTAAAGTATTTGTATATACAGATATAAAAGAAGTTGTAGAAAGCTCAGAAAATGGCGATATTAACCTATTTGAATTTAATATGATTGAATACGATAAAGATGAATTTATTGAATTGTTGTCGGATAAAAATAAATCATTAGAATCAGAAATCACAGAAATTCAATTAGCATTGTGTGATGTATATGAAAGGCAAGGTTAATTATGGCTAAAATTTACGCAAGTTTAATTAAAAAAGGTTTAAAGACTTTGGAACAAGTTCCGAAGCAATTAAGAAAAGAAGTAGAAAAGCTATTAAGCGAAGGAGAACAAAATGATTAATTTTACAGAGTTAACAAAATATTTCGTATTAGTTGTATTGATTGCGTGTTTAATTGTTGGATATATTTTAAAAACATCATTTGATAGTTTCCCTAATAAATATATCCCTACAGTGTTAGCGTTCATTGGCATGGTATTGAATTTAGCCGTAAGTGGTTTGAGCGTTGAAAGTGCCGTTTACGGTGCTTTAATGGGATTGGCTAGTACAGGAATGCATCAAGCGTTTACACGGTTTGTGGAAGGTAAAACCGAAGAAAAATAAAGTAGGCTATTTGTATGGAATTTACAATTACAAGCCAACAGATACTTTGGATTTGTGGATTTATTGCATCGGTTTATGGTGTTTACAAAATAGTAAAAGAATTAAAAAAGCCGAGCAATGACTTAAAGGAAACGGTGAATCGTCACGGTCAATTATTAAACAACGATAACGAGCGATTGAAAGCGATTGAAATATTTGTCAAATTGCAAGGAGAAATCAACAAGAAAATTGATGAGCATACACAAACATTAGCAGAACACAACGATAAATTGGAAGCAGACAAGCAAAGAGGTAATTTAATGCTTAAAGCCAATATTGCAATACTTGACGGTTTGCTTTCCGAAGGTGACAAAGAGAATTTGAAAGAAACACGAAAAGAAATCCAAGAGTACTTGGTAGATAAAAATTAAGGCACTACACAGTGCCTTTTTTATATAAAGAAAGGAGCTATTTAATATGGAAGAATTAGCTTATGAACAATTGAATGAAGAAGCTCAAGAAGAATTATCTAACGGATTAGAAAAGGGGGAAGATGAAGAATGTCATACTCAAGACTAACTAATAAGTACATTGTCGCAAGTCCTAACAACTATATGCGCGGTCGTGGTGGCTATAAAGTTTGTAAAATTACACCACACCACATGGCTTGTCGATGGAGTGCCGAAAGATGCGCTCAGTCTTTCCAAGTTGAAGGAAGAATGGCGAGCGCCAACTATTGCATTGGCTCAGACGGTACAATCGTATGTAATGTCGATGAAGAAAATAGAGCATGGACATCAAGCAACTACTACAATGATTGCCAATCTATCACAATTGAAGTCGCAAATGAAACGTGTGCGCCTAATTGGACAATCTCAACTAAAGCATGGAATGCATTGGTGAATCTATGTGTTGATATTTGTAAGAGATACGGATTTAGATTAAATTACACAGGAAACGCAAACGGAAGTTTG
>ULXH01007996.1_pt1 | contig 27037 bp, 23 predicted proteins | sample 1961101 | NCBI WGS metagenome assembly ULXH01 (sample SAMEA4835833, study PRJEB28245) | human gut metagenome | biome: gut microbiome; material: fecal sample | place: Denmark | collected 2008 | reverse complement strand
TACGGGTTGATTGCTAAAACGCTTGTCGGAAATCTTATTTTGTCAGAAAAAGTTGGCATCTATAATAAAAATAATTCTATCACTTTAAATGAAAATGGACTTACTATCACCACGAATGGGGATGATGGAGCTACCCATCAAGCATTAACTGTTCAGAAACAATCTGTCGGGGAAGATGGAAACGCGGTCTATGATCGTCAATTATATATTGATTCAAATGGAGATCTCGTACTCAATGGTTCTTTAAAAATTTTTTCGAGCGGGACTGAAACGAGTATTGATGATCGGTTTAACGATATTAATAAATCCTTAAGTACATCCATAGAGCAAATCAATGGACGATTCAATACTGTTAATGAATATATCGATAATTCTATAAAAAATATCGATGTTACTGATGGATCTCGAATCGGAGCTGCTATCGCAGATAAATGTAAGGCAATTCAAGATTATGCTGACGACCAGTTAAATAATTACAAAACAACTGTTGGGCAATATCTTACTTTTAATGGTAATCAAGGATTAAAAATCGGGGCTAAAAACAGTGATTTCTCAACTGTAATCACTAATGATAGAATGGCTTTTAAACAAAAAGATGATACAGTTGCATATATCAGTAATAATCAATTAAATATCGAGAATGCGATTATTCGAAGCTCTTTTGTTATTGGGCACTTTTATTGGATACCACGATCAGATGGAAGTATTGCTGTTTCTTGGAAAGATTAAGGAGGTGATATCATGGCAAGTCGTTCTATATCTGCAACGAGCGGAACTGTGACTACAAAGCTTGTTGTATCTGAAAAATATCAAAGTATTGATAATAACCAAACTGAATTATCTTGGGCACTATATATGTGGAATACTGGATCATGGTATTCTTATGACAGCAAAAATGCTTTTAATGTTACCATAGATGGAACTGTTGTCTGGAATACATCTTCTTATGGTCGTGTTTCTTTGCCAAATGGAATGAGTGAATCTGCCGCTATACTTATGGGAAGCGGATCAGTTACTATAACCCACAATGCTGATGGAACAAAAACCGTTCCTATATATTTTCGTGCCGCTCAGGAATGGCAAAATCCACCACTTTACTTATGGACTTCTTCTGATAATTTTAAATTGACCACAATTGCTCGTGCTTCTCAACCAAGTTGTATATCGTTCCCCAATACTACACAAAATATAGGAAAAATGGGGGATACTATAATTATCCATATGAATAGAGCTTCTTCATCATTTACGCATGTAGTTAAATATCAGTGGTCTTCTGCCTCTGGAACAATAGCTTCTAATGTAGGGGACAACTGTAAATGGACGATACCTAAAGATTTTGCAAATTACATTCCATCTGCTACAAATGGTATAGGAAATATAATTGTGGATACTTACTCTGGAAACACATATATTGGAACTAAAACAGTGGGGTTTACCGTATATATATCTGATGACATGAAACCGTCCATATCGGCATTTGAACTTCGCCCCGTCAATTCAAATTCAATTCTTCAAAATTGGAATATTCTTGTGAAAGGTCAGTCAAGATTCTCTCTTTATTGGAATGCCGCAGGAGCTTATTCTTCCTCCTTGTCTTATTTTGTTATATCTTTTAATGGAGTTGTTAGTAATGTTGGAAATGGATACACCACCGGAGTTCTTGGGTTTTCAGGAAACACCACCTTGTATTATAAAGTGGTCGATTCTAGGGGGATGGAATCTGAAACGTATTCATACACTTTTACGATATATGATTACTCTGCTCCTAAAATATCGACATTTTCAGTATATAGAATAGAAGGTCAGCAGCAATCGGTTGCCTCATATGCTGTATACTCAGCCTCTAGTATCAATGGAAATAATTCAATTAAATCAGCGATATTATATTACAAAAAAACAGGTTCATCTAATTGGATAACTTATTCCGGTGATATCTCAAGTGGGGAAACTATAGCTATCCAAGGTTTTAATGAAGCGTCCAGTTATGAATTTGAATTATGGATCACAGATACAATTGGGAATACTTCCCAGCGCACTGTTTACGTGGGAACTGCTGCAGTTCTACTTGATTTCCGAGCTGGTGGAAAAGGACTATCAGTCGGAAAAATATCAGAAAAAAATGCTTTTGAGGTTGGAATGTCGGCAGAATTCAATCAAAAAGTAAATTTTAAAAAAGGATTTAACATTGCAAATAGTGCTGGAAAGGATGGTACTAGTTGCTGGGTTTGCGTAGCTCAAATTTCAATTGGCTCAGCCTATTCAAACTTTCCGATTGAGTTTACAATTGCAAGGCGTGGTATGCCTGAATATTCTAGATTGACATTGATATTCAAGAATGAAAATACACTAGACCCAGATGTTTCTTCCTTTGTTTATAGCGGTGGATATACCGAAGCAGTTATTAGACGTATAGATGCTGGTACTTGGAAACTATACATTAATAAGTCTGAAGCCTACGATAATATCCTTCTTGCTGATGTAAAGAACAATTGGAATTGGAATGCAGACAACACCATTATCACATATCCCGAAGCAACTATTTCTGACTCAAAACCTGTTGGTGGAATTGATGCCATACCTATTATTAAATATGACGGAGCAAATTTAAGTCTTTTAAACGAAAATGTATGGATATCCCCTGAATACTCATCTATTTATAACGGAAGCATTTTACTTGGCAACACTGGAGATATTCGCTCTAAAACCGCTGTATATGCGGGCGAAAATAATACGTATTCTAGTGTTATCGGATCTAGCGCCAATTATGGTTGGTTAGCCTTATATGATCGAAACAATAAAAAATGGCTTAATGAAATTGGATTATATAGTGATAAAACCATGTTTACACAGATGATACATGCCACCGAGGGAATTACTACATATAAAGGATTCGAACTTATTGCAGACAAACCATATCTTGATTTCCATTTTGGTAATTCCTCTGGTGATTACACTGCAAGAATCATAGAGAATACTCAAGGAACATTAACTGCATACAATTCGATTTCTTCTGCTTCTGATGTAAGATTAAAAAAAGAAGTGACCGAATTGCCTGAATCATATATCAAGCTTGTCGAAAATCTCACTCCTCATATTTATCGCTTTATAAATGGGTCAGATTATATGAACGCTGGGCTTATTGCTCAAGAGGTTATCGCTCTTGAAAAGAAAATGGGGATAACTGAATCGGTTCTTGTTCGAGGAACAGGTAAAGATATAAAAAGAGACGACGGTAAAATAATTACAGACTATTACAGTATAGACTATAACGCTTTGCTAATTTTGTTACTTAAGTATACCGTCACAAAGATCCAAAAAATGGAGGAATCTATATGATTATTATAAACGGACATGTCGAGGGGCAGAAACTGACACTTGAGAGAAGAATCCTCGCTACCGGAATGACCGTAGGCAAGATTCAGTTAGAATTCTCAGACGAATGGACTGGATTCACAAAAACCGCAATTTTTTTCAAGGACAAGACAAATGTTTATTATCAACTAGTAGGGGATAATAACCAGGTTTTGATACCTAGAGAAGCGATTTTAGAAAGCGGTATTACATACATAGGAGTATTTGGAACAACTGATAGCGACATAATCACCAGTGAGATAGTTGGTTATAATTTTAGACCTGGAGCAATTACAGATGATTTAATAACTCCAGACCCTACCCCTAGTATATATGAACAATTGATATCGGCATATAACGGCTTAAAGAAAAGAATTGAAGTGCTAGAAGATGCCGTGAAAAAAATAGGAACTAGCAATGAATGAAAGGAAAAATTATTATGAATAACAATACGAACAATAATGTACAGATGCCAGAATCTTTAGTTATCATGCAAGCACAAAATTCTTTAAAGCAGCTATTACAAGTATTTCCATTATCCATTCCAGTATGGAGATTAATAATCAAGGATTTAATGCATGACCTTAACGACTCTTATATGGCTCAACTAACAAATGATCAGGACGAATATCAAAGACGAATATCTGAATCAAACAATTCTAATGAAGCAACTCCCCAAAAGAATAACAAAACAACTAAAGAATAATTGGAGGTAGGCTAAAATGGCAATTTCATTTTCGGATAGTTTGAAGAAATCGACTTCAGCCTTAGAAACTGTTGTTCCTCATGAAGAAGTCTCTACTCAAGCGGTTGTAATATCAGAAGAATATACCTTATGCACTGATGGTCGATATGAGATTTATACTCAGTATTTTGATTCTAATTGTTCTACTGTGGATAATCTAAAAAATATTACAGTAGACGCAGCTCAGGTCAATATTACGCAGGAGACAAACAGCCAGTACATACCATTCATGATTCCTCGTTATTGGGACGGTATTGATTTATTGCCTATGCTTATTCAATTCCACTACAGCAACAAAGATGGAACTGGTGGTATATCAAATGCAGTAAATGTTCGGTACAATAATGATACCATAGTATGTGCTTGGCTGATAGATGCAAATGTAACAGCTGTCGCAGGGGATGTGGCGTTTGAAATTACGGCAACTGGAGTCAATGAAAAGGGACGAAATTATATTTGGAAGACACGCCCAAACGGAAAATTAACTGTTTTAGAAGCTCTTACTAATGATGGAATTGTCAAACCTACAGATGATTGGTATACGGGCTTTGTAAACACTATGACAGGCTATGTGGCGGAGGCTAAAAAATACGCGGATGAGGCTTCCGCTTCTGCTGCTACTATAGACGCGGACAAGATTACTTCTGATGTTACTGTCGCAGTCAGTCAGAAAATAACTGCGACACTGAAGGATTATTACACACAATCGGAGGTTAACAATCTGATTGGAAATATTGATGGACTAAAGGATCTTTCCGTCACTTATGACACACTCACAGGAACACTTACTTTTAAAAACAAGGATACTACTATTGCAAATCCCACTATCAATAGTCTATCAAATTTAAAGGCGTCCTATACTGTAACTAATGGAGTTGGTAAACTTACTTTTTTGAACGGTACGGAAGAAATTACGACTGTTGAAATTGGGAGTGTTAATCCGTCTGCCGAGTGGACTAATGCTCTCAGATCTGAGATTACGTCAGAAATCGGAACAGCAACTAAAAAAGTAGATGATACAGTTCAAGAAGTGAAAGGAACTGTTGATTCTTTAAAGAAAACTGTTAATGCAGTAACAGATGACTTAACAACTATAAAGCAAGATGTAGATACGTTAAAAACGGATGTTAAAGATGCACAATCCGAAGCTACGAAGGCAACAGCCGCAACTTCCTCTTTAAAATCAGACGTTGACGGGAATTCGGAAGCAATCACGCAATTGAATAGTAGTGTATCTGCTCTTGAAGAAAAGGTAAATGAACTTCCAAGCACTCAGGGTAATACCTATGATCTTGCATTTGAGGATTTAGAAGCTGGAACTAGAATTTCTCTATTAGAGAATGACCAAGTTAAAAGTTCTCATGTTGTTTCTGGCGGGGGAGGTGGTGGTGTTTCCACATCAACAATCACAATTACCAGAATCACAAACGAGAAAGCGATATTTCTTAAGGGGAATAATGTAACAATTGAATATCAGTTCTCGTCAATTGATAATGCTGGAGATACAACGGGAAATGGAACGGCAACTTGGAGAGTTGGAAATACCACTGTTGCTACATCTGCGGCTGTTCAAGGCAAGAATAGCTTCGACATTACTCAGTTCTTAAAAGCTGGTGAAAACACCATTCGCCTCTCTATCACAGATACAATGGGCACCATCGGTACTAAAACTTGGACGATTACAGTCGTTGAGCTGAGGGTTGAATCTACTTTTGATGATACACTTTTCTACTCTGGTGAGGTTACTTTTAGATACACACCATACGGAAACATCTCAAAACAAATTGTATTTAAGCTGGATGGAAAGAACATTGGTGGAATTACAACTAGTGTATCCGGCAGACAGATGACTCAGACAATTCCAACCCAAGCTCATGGTAGTCATTTATTAGAAGTTTACATGACTGCAACTATTAACGGCGAGACATTTAAGAGTAATTCGATTTATCAAGACATCATTTGGATTGATTCAGAGAAATCAACTCCAATTATTGGATGTTCTATTACGGAATTATCCGTAACTCAATACAATACAGTTTTGATTCCATACATTGTTTATGCCCCTGAGCATAATCCTGCAACGGTTACTCTTGCTGTGGATGGTGTTAAGACGGCTACATTAACGGTTGGAAGAACAGAACAAACATGGAGTTATAAAGCTTCCACCGTTGGCACTCATACTTTGACCATCACTTGTGGCGATACTGTTAAAACAATTACGGCTACAGTCGAGGAATTAGGAATTGATGTGTCCCCAGTAACAACCAATTTAGCGATTGATTTCAACCCGGCTGGAAAGACAAATGCGGATGAAAGTAGATTATGGACAGATGGAACCTATCACCTAACAGTCTCCGATAATTTTGACTGGTCTAATGGCGGATACCAGATTGATGATGATGGTGATACTTACTTTTGTGTCAAGGCGGGTACAACCGCTGTAATTGATTATCAGCTTTTTAAGGACGATGCGAAGAAAACTGGTAAAGAATTTAAGATCATGTATCGCTGCACAAATGTCAGAAACTACGACGCTCAGGTACTCTCCTGTCTCAGCGGTGGAATTGGCGTAAATGTTTGTGCTCAAACCGCAGAGCTAAAATCAGAACAAAATATCTTGGCCACCCCATATGTCGAGGATAACTATATGGAGCTGGAATTCAACATTTTACCAGACAATCCTTACAGAGAAATGGTTACATGGATCGACGGCATCCCTCAGCATTTTGAACTTTATGAGTCATCTGATAGTTTTACCCAGACTTCTCCTGTTGGGGTTACAATTGGTTCCGATGATTGTGATGTACATATTTATCGTATCAAGGCTTACACGATGAATTTGACCGATGATGAAATGTTAGATAACTTTATTGCCGATGCTAAAAATGCGGACGAGATGATTGATCGTTACATCAGAAATAATATATTAGACTCTAGTGGCAACCTTGATCCTGATGTTTTGGCTGAGAAATGTCCGAAGCTCAGAATTATCAAGATTGATGCGCCGAGATTCACGACCGGCAAAAAAGATAAGGTAGTATCAACCTCTTTTCAACAGATTTATAAGGGCGGTCGTGCAGTTGATAACTGGATTTCTCACAATGGAATTCACAATGGACAAGGCACAAGCTCTGAATATTATGGTGAATCTGGACGAAATCTTGAATTGAACTGCAAAAACGGCTTTACTTTCAGTGATGGCCAGACAGCTGACAAATACGCCATGACTGAAGATTCAATTCCTATCAATTACTTCAACATTAAACTTAACATCGCGTCTTCCGAAAATATCAACAACTCCTATTTAGCAAACGATTTTAACCGATTCAATCCACATACTAGAGCGGCAAAAAAGAAAGATCCTAGAGTTCGCGATACTATGGAATTCCATCCGTGTGTTGTATTTATCCGTGAGACAGATATCGAAAATGCGGTGGAATTTAAAGATGGTGAATGGCACTTCTATGGCTGCGGAAATATTGGAAATAGCAAGAAGAACTCTGAAGCTTTCGGAATGGACCCAGAGAATCATAAGGAATTTATCGTGGAAGTATCTAATAATGTTGACCCACAGTGCCGATTCTTGTCTGATGATTTATCAGCTGAAGGTTGGGACGGAGATACCAGTTTCGAATTCAGATATTCTAATCCTGCCTGTACCGAAGAAGAGATCCAAGCGGGTAAAGACGCATGGCAAACTCTTCTGACTTGGGTTGTAAATGCTGATTCCAAGGAATTTGTTGCACATTTTGAAGATCACTTTATCAAAGATTCTCTTCTATTCTTCTATTTGTTTACTGAAAGACATACAATGGTTGATAATCGTGCAAAGAACACCTTTTGGCACACCGAAGACCTTATCCACTGGGATGTCGATATGGATTATGATAATGATACCGCTATGGGTAATGATAACGAGGGCGGGCTAACTTTGGCTTACGGTTATGAAGATACTGACACAATCGGAACAAAATCAGTGTTTAATGCTTCTGACAGCAAGGTTTGGTGTATGATCCGAGATAATTTCCAAACAGAATTAGCTAGCATGTATCAATCTCTCGAAAGTAAATTGGCATGGTCTGCTAATAGAATTTTGACTGAAATGGAACAGGAACAGGCAATGAAGCCAGAACGTCTTTGGATTGCAGATATGCGTCGAAAGTATTTTCGGACTTATGAGGATAATGGTACAACATCCTATATTCCAATGATGAATGGTGATAAGAAGATGCAACGCCGTCAGTTTCAGAAATATCAAGATAAATACATTGCTTCTAAATATGTAAGTTCTACTGCTACCGCTGACGTTATTACCATTCGTGCATATACTCCTACTAACTGGTCTGGAGTTGCACCAGATGGAACTTTTCATATTGTACCGTATGCCGATACCTATGTTGCAACACGCTTTGGTTCCAATTTGTCTAAAGTAAGAGCAAAGCGCGGACAGACATACGATGTTAAATCCACGATTGCGGCGATGAATGATACGGAAGTTTATGTATATAATGCTTCTATGATTCAGTCTATTGGTGATATTGCCCCATTCTATCCAGGATATACAGATTTCAATCAAGGAACCAAGCTTACAGATTTGACCGTAGGATCTGGGGTTTCTGGATACCAGAATACTAACCTTAGTGATTTTAGCATTGGAAACAATGTCTTACTACAACATCTAAATCTGCAAAATCTCCCGAACTTGAAGAAGGCCGTATCTCTTGAAAAGTGCGTGAGTTTGATTGATTTCTTAGCCGATGGATCTGGAATAACAGGTGTTGTTCTTCCTACGGGCGGAAAACTTACTACAGCACATCTTCCGGCTGTAATGTCTCTATCAGGAAAGAACATCTATTTCCTAACAGATCTTCAAGTCGCTGGATTTGATAATCTCGTAACTCTCTCTCTGGACAATTGCCCAACTATTGATACTCTTGATTATATTGGTAAGGCGACAAAGCTTAGCCGTGTAAGGTTAATTGGGATTGATTGGGCATTGAATGATACTATAATTCTCGATAAGTTATATACAATGGCTGGTATAGATGAGAATGGTTACAACACCGAGAAATCCGTGCTGTCTGGAACGATACATGTTCCAGTAATGCGTGAACGTAAACTTGAGGATTATAAAACAGCATGGCCCGATCTTGATATCACCTATGATACCTTGATTAACCAGTTTACCGTAACTTTTAAGAACGATAATGGTGACACTTTGGATGTTCAATACGTTGATAAAGGGGATAAACCAGTTGATCCTATAAAGAGAAAAGAAAACCCTATTAATACACCAACTAAGGCTAGTACAATTGAGAACGATTTCACTTTTGATAAGTGGGATACAAATTTTACAGCGGTATTCTCCAATATCGTTATTACGGCAACTTACAAATCCTCTCTTCGAAACTATACAATCAAATATGTTGCGAAAGGTACCGTGAAACAAGAAACCAAAGCCCCATACGGCACTAATGTTTTATATACAGGTGATATTCCTCTCTACACTGCTGAGGAATCAGCCTACAAGTATTACTTATTTACAGGCTGGGATAAGAGTGGCTATGTCACTGGGGACAAAACGATAAATGCTGTTTATGATTCCTGCGAATACTCACAGGGATATTTTGATAATAAAGAACTTTCAAAAATGAAACCCGTTGAAATTTATGCACTAATCAAAGTGGGATTAGAGTCTACAGTCTTACAAGATAAGGATCAATTATCAATTGAGCTTGGGCATGACTATAGCTATTCTGACATTGATGAGCAGGTATTGATAACTGAAAAGACTGTATTTAATGGATCAAATTATGTTGACACGGAAGTTAAATTGTTTGAAAAAGATCGTGATTTCGTTCTGGCAATTGATTTCTCATTTGATACGACTAATAGCAATAATGCCGTTTTAGCCCAATGCTTCCAGACAAATGGCATGGATGGATTTAAACTATGGTATCAAGATAGCCCAAAAATAACATGGGGTACAGCTTCAAGTAATGCCGCTACATTAGGCAAACGTGAGATTATAGTCTTGCGGCATATTAAGGGAGAAAATGGGCTTCATGTCTACAATTCCAATCTATCAGGAACAGAAGTTGCTTATGTAAATCTGAACAAAGCAAGAATAACATCTACAGATGCCCCAATCGTCTTTGGATGTAGCAGAGCTGACGATGGAAATTATGAGAATTATGCTGTTGGAACTGTTTATTGGTCGAAAGTTTGGTTTGCTGATCTTGGTGAAGAAGCTTGTAAACAATTAGCAACTTGGACGCATGAGCAAATTTCATTTGAGATGATGGGACTCAAACGCTACTATCTCTCCGATAATACATCAAAGAGATGTGCTCTTTCATTATTAGCGGCTAATCTCCTGTCCCGCCAGATGGCTCTTAGCACGATGTCTACAAATGAAGGTGGCTGGGCAACATGTAATTTAAATAACACATTAAACACTAGAGTCTTTCAAGCCTTTCCTACCGTTTGGCAACAGATTATTAAAAAGGTCAAAGTATCCTCTTCGGTTGGAAATATGTCGTCCGAGATTACATCTAGCGATTGCTATTTAACAATCCCATCAGTCTATGAACTTGATCCGTCTATGACTCAAGAGCCATATTGTTACGAAGGTTCTCCAATATCATGGATGACCACCAATAAATCAAGACGTTGTGCTTACGATGGCGGCAATAATGCAGCTTATTGGACAAGATCACCAAATATAGCATATTCTACTTACGCTTTCATGGTAGATGAAAACGGTTCATTATATGGATACTTTTATCCGTACAATGAGGGTGGCATTCGCTTGATGTTCTCTATTTAAATGGAGGCTGGGGAACCAGCCTCTTTTTATGAGGTAGAAAATGTATTATAAATTATTAAAAAAACAAACTGTGGTTGATATCCTCGACCAACTTATTTACTTAAAATACGATGATCATCTCGGTATGATGCTTAACTCAGACATAAATTCCGCAAATGCAGTATTATCTTCTGATAAAAACCACTATTGGCATTTGCTAGGATTCCCCAAACCTGATATAGAAATGGACACTGTAGAGGCTGTAGAAATTTCTGCTCAAGAATATGAAAAACTAAAAACTCTTAATTTTAAGACCCCAGAAGAGATCATCGACGCATATACCCTAATGTTACTGAATGGAGGTATTTTATGACGGATTTTGTTGAAAGTATCAGACGTTTATTTTCCAATCAACAGATCACTTTGTCTCAAGTAAAGACACTTCTCACTGCGAAGAAAATTACATCAGAGGAATATATCTACATTCTGAACAAAAAGAAGGCAGGTGATTAAATGTTTACAATTTTAATTACTAATACAAATGAACTTATCATAACGAAACGGGAACGTATTATGCAGCGAAGTAAACTCATAGATTCCCTACATTTCTTAGCTGATCAAACCTATAAAGGACAAGACATGTCTGAATATAGAGTTATCTTAGAATATCTTCTTCCGATAAGCAAGAAATATTGCAGTGAAATCCTTTCTCTTTCTAACACTAAATATGAGGATAAACTAGAATATATTCTTCCAATTGATACGAATCTTACATCCGAAGCTGGTGAAGTTGAAGTCCAGATTACTTTTCTTTTATCTGACTTAGATACGGATGGACATACAGTTCAAAAGGTCAGAAAAACTTCTTCGTGTCTAATCCCTATCGTTCCAATCTCTGCGTGGGCAGATGTAATTCCTGATTCTGCTCTTACACCATTAGACCAACGCTTAATCAAACAAGATGCCCAAATTAAAGCCCTTGATGAATTTAACCAATTTTTGGTAAAAACCAAAGCGGACAATATTGTATTTACGGATTCAAAGCTGCAATTGACGTCCCAGGGGGTCAGAATTGGAAATGCCGTTACGATTCCTAATGCTGCACAGGTATTACTCAATGGGGTTCCTGTAACGGATTTTGATACTACAGATACTTTGGCAAATAATGAATCTAATTCTGCCAAAGTTATTGAATTTTAAAAAAGACCATTTTCATGATGGTTTTGCATAAAAGGAGGACTAAATATGGCAGATATGATGTCAAAACATGCTTTCGGTAAAAAAGAAAATATTGAAACTGCGAAGCAGGCAGGAAAATTGGACGAGTATGATGTCCTTTTCCTTGATAATGGAGAAACTGGCTGGATTGACAAAAATGGCAAAACAGTTATTTCTACTCCAAGAACACAAAAGGCTATTACAGTCAATGGCGCATCAGGATTAGGAGTCCCAGATGGTCAAACCATCCCAGCTGGATCATCTCTTGACGAAATTGTTAAGATGCTCGTACAGAAAGCTATTCCTGCAACTTACTCCGTCCCAACGGTAAAAATTGCAAATAATGGTGGAACTGCTGCTGGAGATGTTGAGGCTGGCACTTCCATAACAGCAAAACTTCGTGTTACATTTACCAAAAACGATGCAGGCGCTTTAACTAAGTTATCTATGTTGCTTGGATCAGCGGAAGTAGGATCTGGGACTGCTACTCCATACGACTATACTGGTACAGCTATAGCAATAGGTGATGAGACCATGCAATTTAAGGCACAAGCAACTTATCAAGAAGGTAACATTAAAGCCGATAATCTCGGCAACCAAAGTCCTGATGGACATATTTCAGCTGGTACTATAATTTCACCTATTTATTCAATCTCAGGAAAACGTAATCTCTTTTACGGTACAGGTGTCGGAAATCTTCCAACACTCAATAGTGAAACTGTTCGTGGTCTTGCGAATAAAAAGCTAAATCCCATTGCAGGTACAGTGTTTTCAATTCCAGTTGCTGTTGGTCAGCAGTATGTTATCTTTGCTTATCCAGCTACTCTAAAAGATGTGTCTCAAATTATGTATGTAGAGACAAATGATACTGGCTGCGCAGACAGTTTTACAAAAACCTTGGTTGATGTCGCTGATGCTAGAGGTGGAGCAAATGGATTAAAGTCCTACAAAGTATATTCCTACCGCATGGCTGCCCCAGCTGCCGCTCAGATGACTTTTAAGGTCACAATTTAAGGAGGTATTATAAATGGCTATTGATTCAAAACAGCTTTTGGTTGCTATCAAAAGTTATGCTAGAGGAAATGCAATTCCTCTTGACTCTTCTGAAGTATATGACACACTTGCGTCTGCAAAAGAATATGCTTCTTCTGCTACTGCATACGCCGGTCAAACAATTAAAGCTCTAGTTAATGGAAAATACAAGAGTTATGTTCTTCAGCCAAGCGAAGGCGGCTACACTCTTGAGGAAGTTGGCGCTGTCCAGCAATCCGATCTGAAGCAATATGTCCAGGTAGTCAATGAACTTCCTAAAACTGGACAGGAACAAGGGATTATCTATATCGTAGGGACTGTTGGACAGATCTGGACAGGAACAGCTTGGAAAGTTATTTTTAAAGAAGTATCTTCACAAGTTGATCAATTATCGGATAAAGTAACCAAAATCGAAGACTCTATTAAAGGAAAAGCACCAATTGCCAACCCTTCTTTTACTGGAAAAGTAACTGTAAATGGTGATGAAGTTGCTGCCAAAAGCTATGTAGACGGGCTTATTAATGGTTTAGTAAGCTCCTCCCCAGGGGTTGTTGACTCAAAAAATCCTCTTCCAGCTAATGGCTATAAAGCCGGACAGACATTCCGCGTTGCCGAGGTTGGTACTTATGCTGGAAATAAATGTGAAGTTGGCGACTTAATTATTGTTACTAAATCCTACGCTGATGGTGCCTCTGATTCTGACTTTATGGTTGTTCAGGCAAACATTGATGGTGCTGTGACTTCCGCTGCCGAAACCTCTACAGCTGGGGAGATTGTGGTTTTCAATTCCTCATCTGGTAAGATTATCGGAAAGTCCGATATTAACATCTCATCTTTGAAAGATGTTATTTCCAAGGCTCATGTCCATGCAAATAGTGCAATTCTGGATAGTTTTACCAAAAATCAGACACAACTTTTAACTGACGCAGCTACGACTGCTCAGACAAAAGTTGATGAGTTAGCTAAAGTTGTCGACGGAAAAGCAAATAAGGGAACTAAACTTGAGGACTATGGTATCACAGATGCCTATACTACCGCCACAATTGATTCTAAACTCGAAACTTTAACTAAAAACCTTAACACAAAGGTTGATTCAGCAACCGTTGATAAAAAAGTTAAAACTGCAACAGAAACTATCACAACTGCTTATACCAAAGCTATTTCTGACAAAGTAGGTGCAATTCCGGAAGGTACGGACATTAAAACATACGTGGATGATGCTATAGGATCTGGAGGTACCAGTAGTGCAGAAGCTATTGCTAAGGCTAAATCTGAGGCAATTTCCACATCAAAAGCTTACACAGATGAAGCTATCTCTAAAGCTCATACAGTCACTGAGTTCTGATTTAGAATGGAGGTGATCGAATGGCAGATACTCAATTAAAAGTCATCTCCACGGTTGACGCAAGGCTGTCCGAATTATCAATTAAAAACGGGCAGATGATCTTTGTAAAAGATACCCATTCTTTATATTTAGATATGGGAAATATCAGAACTCAATATCATGATATAACTATTCTGCAAACAGAATCTATCCGTGAAGAATTGTTAGCACCTACGGCTGGGTTCTATTTTTGTTTATCATCTGATGTCCTATGGTATTATCAAGAGAAATGGATTCAGATAACAAATCAACCTACGGCTCAGGTGGTAACAAAAGATAGTTACTTAAATTTTCCGAGTATTGGTTCGGAGTCTGTAATTTATGTTGATAAAACGGCAAACAAATCCTATCGTTGGGATGATAATGACCTAAAATATTATGTTATAGGAAGCGACTATAACGATATTGAATTGATTGATGCAGGAGACTCAAATTGAGTCCCTGTTATTTTTAAGGAGGCAATTATGGCTAATAACACATTGAAAACGAGAATTCTCATTTGTAACGACACCTCAGCAAACTGGGGATCAAGTGAGAAGGTACTCTTGAAAGGTGAGCTTGCAATCGAGTTCACTACTGACGGTGCACCGAAGTTTAAAGTCGGTGACGGAACTAACACATTCTCTGCTCTTCCATATGCTACAATGACTACCGCTGAAATTACTACTGCAATCACAAATGCAGTTAATGCGGCAAAGCATAGCCATGCAAACAAAACAACGCTTGATGCAATTGAAGTTGCTCTTACCAATGCGTTAAAGAAAAACTATGACGCAGCTTACACCCACTCTACTCAGGCTCACGCTCCGTCAAACGCTCAAGCAAACGTAATTGAAACAGTTAAAGTAAATGGGACTGCTCTTACCCCATCTTCTAAAGCTGTTGATATTTCTGTTCCGACAAAGGTAAGCCAGCTAACAAATGATGCTGGATATAAGACAACCGACAATAATACTACCTATGGGTTAGGGGCAAACGCATCCGCAGCAAACGGTAATGCTAAGATTACTCTTACAGGTAGTGATTCTAGCTCGAAATCTGTAACTATTAAGGGATCAGGGGCAACTACTGTTACAACAGATGCTAATGGGGCAGTTGTTGTAACATCAACAAATACTGTGTACTCCCATCCAAATTCTGGAGTAACCGCTGGAACTTATAAATCTGTAACTGTCAATGCACAAGGTCATGTTACGGGTGGATCTAATCCTACAACATTAGCTGGATATGGCATTACTGACGCTGCTGCTAAAAGCCATAAGCATGGTAATGCAGACATTACGGATGTAGATGCAAGTAAAATTACAAGTGGTACAATTGACATCGCTCGACTTCCAAAAGGGGCACTAGAAAGATGTGTTATCGTAACGGATGATACTGCTCGTTTTGCATTAACTACTGACTCTGTTCAGATCGGAGATACCGTTAAAGTTACTGCCACAAACAAGATGTACTTTGTAATCGACGATACAAAATTAAATACTGAGGCAGGTTACACAGTTTACACTGCTGGAACTGCAACTTCTGTACCATGGTCTGGCGTAACTGGTAAACCAAGCACATATACCCCATCTGCACATACACAGGCAATTAGCACTATTACTGGACTTCAGGCTGCCCTTGATAGCAAGGCTGTAAATTCCGATATGACTGGTGCAACAGCTGACGCAAATGGAACACATGGCTTAGTACCAGCTCCAGCTAAAGGAAATCAGGGACAGTTCCTTCGCGGTGATGGAAAATGGGCTACTCCAACAGATACTAAATATGGGGCAGCTACCTCTTCTGCGGCAGGTTTGATGTCCGCAACTGACAAGGCTAAGCTTGACGGAATCGCAAACAATGCAAACAACTATTCTCACCCGACAACTTCTGGCAATAAGCATATTCCAGCTGGTGGTTCTGCTGGGCAGATTCTGAGATGGAGTGCTGATGGTACTGCTGTTTGGGGTTCTGATAATAACACAACCTACTCTAAGTTTAAGGGAGCAACATCTGATGCAGCAGGTGGGGATGGCTTAGTTCCAGCCCCAGCTAAAGGTGCTCAGGGTCAGTTCCTTAGAGGAGATGGCACTTGGGCAACACCGACGGATCATACTTACTCCACCATGACAGGTGCGTCCTCCTCAGCTGACGGTGCAAGTGGTTTGGTTCCGAAACCAACCGCAGGTTCCCAAAGCAAGTTCTTACGTGGTGATGGTACTTGGGCAATTCCTACGGATAACAATAACGCGGTAACTAATACTCTAAATACAACTACTAAAGCGTATATCACTGGTACTACCTCCGCAACAACAAATACTGGCGGACAGATTTTCGATACCGGGGTATATCTTGACACTACCGCTGGAACTCTTACTGCGACTACTTTCAAGGGCGCTTTATCTGGTAACTCTTCATCCGCAACTAAATTATCTACCTCCCGTAATTTCTCTATTACTGGTGGTGCTACTGCAGGGGCTGTTAGCTTCAGCGGTACAGGTGATGTTGCATTAAATGTCACCGCACTTGATGCTATGAAACTAAACGTAGCAAGTGGTAATACCCTCATTTTCGATGGTGGTGGCGCTGCCTAAATACAATTACTAATGGGGTAGCTCTTTGAGCTACCCTTTATTAAGGAGGTCTAAAAATGGCTGAAAACATAATCAAAGTGCGGCAGAAGCAACGCTGCGATACAGAAGCAAACTGGACATCAAAAAATCCAGTTCTACTAGCCGGTGAAATCGCAATTTCAAGTGATAAAAATGGTCTAATGAAGGTTGGTGATGGTAAGAGCCTCTGGACTGCAATCCCTTATTCGAAAGCCAGTTTGTCCAAAACCGACGTTACAACGGCTTTGGGATATACTCCCCCAACGACGAATACAACCTATTCCATTGGAACATCTTCCACTGCTGGAATAGTTAAATTATATACGGGAACTGGGTCAAATACGGATGGGGCCATGACCCAAGCCGCTATAAAATCGGCTCTTAATGGAAAATCTGGTACTGACCACACGCATACATATATTATTGATTGTGGAAACAATGCATCTAAAACAACTTTGGCATATTCTAAGGCAGGACTTGGATATTCAGAGTATACTTGGCTAGCCGCGTGGAACGGTTATGAGCTTCGAGCTGTGAATAAAAATCAGTTTGCAACATCAGGACATACACATAGCCAATATTATGATTCCACAATTAGTAGAACTACTAATACAGTATTGGCAGCCCCAAATGGATCGAATGGTGGTGCTACTTTTAGAGCATTAATGGAGGAGGATCTTCCTCGTCATAATAATCCATATTATTGGGAATTTATTGGGACTAGTGGGCAAGACGGTTATATTAAAATTATGACTATAAAGCCCACTGTTGCATATCAGAATCAACCTATGACTTTTTTGTTTGGACAAAGAGGAGTCGTTAGCGTTTGCAGACTTAGCATTGAATTTACTAATGCTGGATCGGTAAGCACCACAGAGGTAAACAGTTTTACTGTTGCAGGCGCTGGTATGAATTTTTATATAGTCAAATCTTCAGCGGGCGTTTTTGATGTTTATGTAAAGAAAATAGACAAATATGATAGCATCGTGCTATATGGTTACTGGAAGAGTTCCTTTATGGACAGTACTACTATAACTTTTTCAGATACGCAAATAACAAGTGTCCCATCTGGGTATGTCCAAGCTGGTTGGGGCGAAACCGTTAATCGTTCTGCCGTCTCAAACCGCACAGATAATTCTATTATCGTCCAGCTAAATGGGGGCAGTACAGAGGGCACTAACAAATTCACTTTTAACGGATCGGCAGCAAAAACAATAAATATTACGCCAAGTGCTATTGGAGCATCAGCGGTTGGCCATTCTCACGGCGTTTTGGAAGATCCTACCAAGTCTGGCGCTAACACTACTAATTTTGTCTCACTCTCCTATTATGCAAAAGAATTAGATGACAGTACATCTGATTATGTTGCCGTGTGGAACAAGAAGGGTAATCAGATTGGAACACAATCCAAATCCGCTTTTGTACTGGCTAGTAGGACTTATAATGTAACTAGTGGCACGATCTATCTGCCGTGGGACGATACATCCGCTCGTGCAAAGTTGCCAACAATAGAAACGTTGACTCGTTGGAACGGCGCTTATGACAAAAACGGCGGATCAGTACTTGCATATTGTAATCAAGGTGCATTCGCAAACGGTGCAACCTGCAATATCACCTATGGAACTTCCGCCCCAACAGGAAGCGGTAAGAAGGGCGATATCTATATACAAATTTCGTAGGAGGTATTATGAAAACAGCTACATTTACAGGCGATCTAATTCCAGATAGTGTTGCGGGATATGCTCATTACTGGCTCAAAATGGTGGTTACGGAGACAAGCTCAACATCCACAGATATTTCAGGAACAGTTGCTCTCTATTTTTGCCGAAACGCTGAATCGGGAGCAGGATATCAGTTTGATAATGGCAATTCTTTGTCTGTCAAAATAGGAAATACATCTATATATTCAGATCCTAACGTTTGTAAGCTCCATATTAATGGCGGAGCCGCTTCCGAGACGCTTTTAACAACTATTAACTGGTCTGGCAAAAAAGATTCAAACGGGGCTTATAGTCAAACATTTTCTGCTACTTTTACCCAAACGCAAAATACCCGCTGGTCTGGCACTGCAACTGGAACATTCGTTGGAACTACCATATCCCCCTCTAACGTTTTTGTTTACAATGGATCTCAATGGAAAAAAGGTACAATCTGGGTTTATGATGGAACAAAATGGAGAAAATCAGCGGGAAAGGTGTCTGTTAATAACGGATCAGCATGGAAACAATAAAAAGTAACGTATCCGGCAATTCCTCAGATGCGTTACTAGTATTACATAGTTAATCTCAGAACAGAGAAATAGAGTCTCTTACTAAATCATCAGTGGAATACATATACATGGCTCTAGTTACTCTATCATAATAATCAGGCATTTCTGGCTGATCTTCTATTGCTTTGACAAGTGTTCTTGACCCTTCGGTATTAAAGCTTATAAATTTTTGAGCCACTACAGTGCCTGTGTTTCCGTCAGACATGATAGCGTGGGTAGATAGTCCTGCCCCGTCTGGGATTGAAGGAAGATGTGTTAATCCGCGGCTAAACTTCCGATAGTATGGGGCATCGCTCCAGTTATCCCCAATTTGAATTAAAATGAATATCATCCCCTCTACTACCCTAAATCTAAGGTGTAACCTAGTTTTAAAGTCATTAATTTCCTGTTGGCTAGGACGACGCATACGCACAATTAATGCACCACCGCTATCCGTCATATCAAAGCGCATCCCATCATCGCCAACAAAAAGGTAATCTGAACCAATTGGACGTTCTCCCACTGAAATTTTCTGCATCATATCGCCACCTCTCCCAATCTATTTTCTTATTGTTATCATAGCACTATGGTGCTAATTATGTCAAGTCATGGAGGTATTATTATGGCTACTTATAAAGATATTGTTAATGCGGCAGCAGCCCTATACGCAAACCGCAACAAATACTGTTATTTTTACGGGGCAAAAAATGTTGTTCTAACTGATGAGCGGATGAACGCTCTTTGGGATGCCGAGCCGGGTTATTTCTCCCGCTATACCAAAACCCAAAAGGAATCCATCTTTAATTACTCGCGAGGGAAGGTAGGCTTAGACTGCTCAGCTTATGTATGTTTAGTTCTTGAAACAGCAGGAATAATCACTCGTTCTCAGTGGACATACTCTACCGCGTTGATTGGCGAATGCACCAATATCACTGCTAATCCAGCTTCTGCTGCTTCTCCGGCGGGATCATTACTCTATTCTACCTTCCATAATGCTGGAAGACACATCGGAGTCGATGGGGGCAGCGGTTGGTTCTACGATATCGGGGCGGAAGGCGATACAATTCGCCACATGAAGATTGCTGACTGGGGCAAATGGGAAAAAGCCGGTCGCTATCCTGGTGTCGATTACACAGGAGCTACAACCGCTTCTACTCGATTTGAAATGCCAGAAGGCTATCTCGATTATGCAGATAAAACTGAAATCTCTGGATGGACATATGATGGAACAGACGCAAGATTAACTGTCCATCTCTATATTTACAAGGACGGCAAACGTGTCGATCTCTTCCCAGTGACAGCAAACGTATTCCGATCTGATCTTAAATCAGCAGGTAAAGGTGACGGAAAACATGCATTCTCTGTCAACTATGATTTTGCCACTAAGCTCGGAGTTGGTTCTTACACTATCAAAGCTTATGCAATCAATCAGGCAGGAACAAATAACCCACAGTTACAGGGCGAGAAGCATGTAAATATTACACAAATCACTACTTGGGCAGGTAAGGCGACAACTGATGTTTACGGACGAGTGGACGCTAATCCGAAGGCTGATGCAGTTCTTGTCATTAAAACTGGATGGACTGTACAGGTTGTCGGCTCAAAGACTGCCCCTGATGGCGGCACATGGTATAAGCTCATCTATAATGGCAAAACTATGTACGCTAATTCTAAATTCATTGTAAAGGCTTGATTATGAAGAAGAAAGAGTTTAGTAAAATAATTATATTTGTAGCATTTATTACTTTTATATTAACTTTAGTAACTGGATGTATCCTTGCTTGGAATGGGCGGGACACATCTTTATTTTGTTATGCAATACCATCTACAGGTGGCGTAGTAGGGTCGGCGGCAATCTTTTATTATCGAAAAGCTCAGGTTGAGAACTCTGTCAAACTACAGCTTTATTCTTTAGAGGAGATGTACAAGCTCCGTGAGAAATATCCATCACAGAGTTCAGTTGAAATGACGATTTCTTCTCAAGAAGCTAAGATCCAAGGATTGGTGGACACGTATGACTCCGAGTCTACTGCTCCTGTAGATATTCAAGGTTAAGGAGAAAGGAATATTATGAATTTTGTAAATTCCAGTGCCGAAGAAGTTGCCAAAGTTGTTTACGGCGAAGGGGGCATCTTTGTCGGCAAAAATCATGATGCACTGCTTGCTATTGCTCAATGCGTATACGATGAGTGGCACAGTGGGCTGTTTGGAAATGATCTGGCGAAAATTCTCAGCACTAACTTCTACGGACATTCCGACGTAGTTGACTCAGAGTGTCTGAGAGCTGTTAACGAGGTATTCTCTGGGCAAGTTAAAAGATTTCCCGATGCAAAAATCTATGAATTTAGATCATTCGCAAAATATTCTGATGGATGTGGTAATCTCGCACAGGGCAAATGTGCTGACTTGCTCCGTAAATACGATTACTTAGGAAAAGACTCCATCAGTACAAAGTGGGGGCACTTCTACTTTGGTAAGGCTGACCGCCCGTACAGTGTCCAGACTGGCGCATTTGAGAATAAGGGTTATGCTGATCAATCTGCTCGTAGCTTAAAGTTGAGAGGAATCGAAACTGAGATTACTTATCAGGCTCCACATTACATCGTGACCGCTGGACATTTCAGAACATACGACGAAGCTAAGAAATATAGTGCGGAGCTATCATCTAAAGGTATCAGTAATTTTGTTGTAAAGAAATGAGAGGTATATTATGGACGAGAATTTATTTAAGATTGTACAATATGTATTGTTAATTGTAGTATTATTGATTGCCAGATATTTAGTTCCGGCGATTAAAACTTTTGTATCGAATGAGAAGTATGCAAACTTGATTGATTATGCTGAGAAGTGTATCAATGCCGCCGAGAAGTTAGTTACTGGCTCTGGCGAAGCTAAGAAGGCTTATGTCACAGACTTACTTCAAGCATGGATCAAGAAGTCTGGCATTAAGATGACTGACGAGCAGATTTCAATTTTGATCGAGGGTGTATTTGCGGAGCTTGACGGCATTACAGTCAACACTTATAAACAGGAAAAGTCCAAGTGACATTGTGGGTATCCAGAAATGGATGCCCATTTTTTTGCAAAATAAAAGAGCCATCCTTTCGGACAGCTCTCTCCTTAGTACGTTTTAGCCTTGTTTAGCGGGCATGGCTTGTTCTCTTTTGTACAGTTATAAATTAACATACTTTGTCGAGAATTGCAAGCAGAATCGTTCGACAAAGTTCGACACTAGAGGGCATAGCAAAAGGCGACATACATATATCTACAATAAAATCGCTCTTATAGACATATTTATATCGCCTTACACTTTTTAAAACATAATTGTGGTCAAATTGTGGTCAAACCATTTTTTGACTGCTCTAAAATCCTTGATTTCCTTGGTTTTCTGTTCAACACACCTGAAGGGAATCGAACCCCCAGCCACATTTCTATATCACCCCTCGAAAAGCCGCATTTTTATTGGTTTTCAAGCATTTCGGGCATTTTTAGCATTTGCTAAACTTGGTCTTTTTTAGCCTTTTTTAGTCTTTCTTGGTGTAAAAATTGTGGTCAAAATTGTGGTCAAAAACCATTCGCTAACCCTTGATTTTCCTTAATTCTTAGGTTAAAATTCAACAACTTTTTTATCTACCACTTTTACCGCGCTGACCCTATGGTGTCACAGTACGGAGTAGATATCAATCATGTTTACCGCTTTCGCCTTTTGCTGCTGTATGACGTGTACATACTTGGCGTATGTGAATGCTGTGTTGGAGTGTCCCAAAAGTTCAGATACAACCTTGATGTCAATGTCTCGCCTGATGCACATGGATGCAAATGTATGTCGCAATGAATGAACTCCACGCCGCATATAATGTTCGGGGCAGTGCTTTGTGAGAATCACTTCCAGTAATTTCTGGAACCTCGTTTCTTCCATCGGATCACCATTAGACGTAGTACATAAGGTGTCAGTAGCTACCCCTTTCTTCTTATTATAAAGGATGATATTCTCTACGGCATTGACTGCGGAGTAATTTAAGGGAATCACTCGAACACTGTGTTGAGTCTTTGGGGTAGTAACGATCTTCTTTCGCCGTCCATTCTTATTCTCTGGGTGGTCTGGATCTCGTTCATATACCATGCTAACACTTTTGTTTATCTGTACATATTTATCTTTCAGGTTTATGTCTGAGAATTTAAGGGCTAGCGCTTCCCCACATCTGACTCCTGTGTTAAGCATAAAGATATACATTTGCACCATCTTCCAACGATTCAGGAACTTGGGACTAGGTTCAACATCCGCCTCTGTTAAATTATACAGACACTTGATTTCGGCATCGGTCATTATATCAACAATCTTTACTGGTTTGACCGCAGGATCTCGTGAGCTTGGAACTTTTACAGTCATCATCAAATCTTCTGGTACATATTTTTTCTGCGCGGCAAACTTCAAAAACTGATTCAGCAGCTCATACACCTTCTTCATCGTGGAAATTGAGTACTCTGTCGCCATTGAATTCAGCAACTTCTGAATGTCATCTGTTTCCAGTTTGCACAGTGGCATTTCACCGAAAGCTGGCGAAATATGGTTGTTGTTCGTCCGTTCCAGCCTATCAAAGCTGGCATCCTTAATTGTGCCATACTTAATTGTATACAGATAATACCTCATCAATTCATCGACTGTAACTCTTGTTGGCTCAGTTTTGGGCAATTCTGGGACTTTTTGCTTAAACTTTCGTATCTCTGCCTTTACCCCACGCTCAGTGTCAGAATAAAAGTATTTGATTAGAGGCTTACCATCTATCGACTTACCATATTGGTATCGTCCTTCCCAACGTCCATCTTTTCGTTGTCGGACTGTACCTGAGTTGTTTTCTCGTTTTGCTTTTGTAACTGCCATTACTTCTCCTTTCTAGCGGCAGTGCAAAAATGATTCGACCATGTTAAACATATCACATATAAATGTGCTTGTAAACATCATAAGTCGATTTCTTTGCCCTTCCATTTCGCGAAGAATTTAGCCATTTCTTCCTCTGTAGTAACGTAATCATTTCCAATCTTTGTTATAGGTAAAACTCCTGTTTCAAACAACTGCTTCATCTTCTTGGGAGCATACCCAAACATTTCGCATAGGTCATCTTTGTGTAGTATCTTCATGATTCCTCCTACTAAAAAGTTGGACACCTAATTTGATGCCCAACTATAATCACTTCTCACTGCTTACCTGTACTTCCAAAACCGCCGCGATCCACGCCGTCAAGTTTGTCAACCACCTCAAACTCAATCTTTGGTTGATTCTCTGCGATTCTGAACTGGCAAATCCTGTCGTTTGTATGGATCACGGTATCTCTCGTCGCATATACTGGAAGCTTCCACTCATCGTTATCTCCACAATATGTCCCGTCTATTACACCCATATGATTGGTCTGGATGATACCATAATTCTTAAAGGTACTACTTCTCGGCACAATATGTGCTTCATATCCATCTGGCAGCTTCATTGCAATACCGAGCGGAATCAACTTAACCTCGCCCTTCTTTAACACAACGTCTTTTGCCGCGCGAAGGTCAATCCAGTCAGACTTACCGTTGATATAGTCGAGTTTGTCGATCTTATCCGTAAAATACTTGATCTTAATTGTCTTATTTTCTGCCATCTTTGGTTTCTCCTTGATTTTTTTAACTATCTTTTTCTTTACAAGCCCATCCATAATTTTGTTATACTGTTTGATAACCTTATCACATACTAGATTATTGTGCTGCAGATCTGTGTTCAAGAATGGAGCATATGTATTCCCAACTGGGTCTACTACCGCTATATTCATAAAGCTGCCTTGATCTATATTTATAATCAGGTTAATTGCTCCGCGACCGTAGAGAGATTCTTTGAGGTTAAACACCCCAAATCTCTCTACAAATCCAGCGGCGATAAGATCATCCTTTGTTGCTGTTAAATTCAGGCTGTAATTGTTTTTCAATGTCAACAATCCTCCTCGGTATCTATTTTTCTTTTAAAATCATTGTCCCCCTACCAACTAATAGTGTAATATGATTCATTGTATTGCGTTCCTGTTTCTACCTTATACCCAAAAATCTTTTCCAATTTCTCACGAACATTTTTATTTAATGTACCTTCTAAAGTAACTGACTTCTTACCGTTCTTCGCTGCGTATGCAATTTTAGCGCCAATTTCTCCTAATTGACTTGCTATTGTTTCTTCCATATATTTCTCAGTCAACATTCTTGCTTCTTTTGCAGAGAGGATCGGCAAATCATTAACCTTACTTGTATCTAAACATTCAGCTATATTCATTTACTGGTTATCCTTTCTTTTACATCAATAATTCTCTGGTTTTTTGACCCTCGAAATTCGAGCGATAAATCTTTCTCCTCTTCAACAAATCGTCCATCCACCAAAATATCGCAGCTCTTAACCACATTTTGGCGAGTAATCTCTGCCTGAGATAGATTAAGATATGGTGTTACGGGCGGAAATATCTGTTCCCAAGTATATCCCGAATAACACCAAATCATCTTATCTGGGCATTCTGACTTGATTCGATTGACGAGATGCAGAACATCTAACACATTCTCATCCGCTAGTGGTTCGCCGCCGAGTAATGATATTCGCTTAATATATGGGCGATTCACCAGTCCCATAAACTTGTCCTCTGTCTCACGAGTCCATTCTTTACCGCCAGAGAAATCCCATGTATCAGAGTTAAAACAATTTTTACAGTGGAAGTGACATCCCTGAGTGAAGAGAGAGACACCAACTCCCTCTCCATTTGAGATATCCATACTTCTCATACTTGCATATCTCATGAATCCTCCTCATGGTCATCAAGGTGAACATATCTTTCGGCAATTTCTTGCGTTCTTCCCTGATTCCAGAAATTTGTTCCAATGTCCTTAATACCCTCGGTTTCCCGATATTTTTTACGGGAGTAGACTATACAATTCAGCTTACTAGCCGCACGGAATTATAGTCGTTGGACGTCATCCTTCAGCTTCTGCTAAAAGAGTTTCGATGCGTCTGGGTGACTTGCACACCCGGTAATCCCTGACTCAACTACTTTTTATGGTCTCTATCTTTCGACTGATGTATTACTAATACTTGCCGCATTCGCGCTCGCCATTTCTGGCCACGCTGTAGCGAGTTGAGGTTATGGGGACTTCCCCGCAATTTATCCGTTTTAACGTGGGCTACATTGTTTTAACCCACAAGTCCTTCGTGTTACATTCATTTTACTCTTATCTCTATTATGACAATTTGGGCATTCCCAGATGAGTTCGCCATCTTCATCAATAATCTTGATCTCACCATCATATCCACATACTTGACAGTAATCGCTCTTTGTGTTCAACTCCGCATACATAATATGATCATAGATATACTTGATAATTTCAAGGACAGCATCGGGGTTCTTTGTCAAGTCAGCACATTCAATGTAACTAATCGCGCCGCCTGGAGATAGTTTCTGAAATTTACTTTCAATTTCTAGTTTCTTAAATGGATCAATCTTTTCAAATACTGGAACATGATAGCTGTTTGTGATGTAATTCTTATCTGTGATGCCAGGAATGATCCCGAAACGCTTCTGCAGACACTTTGCAAACTTATATGTAGTGGACTCAATTGGCGATCCATAAAGGCTGTAATCGATGTTCTCCA
>ULXH01070272.1_pt1 | contig 27332 bp, 15 predicted proteins | sample 1961101 | NCBI WGS metagenome assembly ULXH01 (sample SAMEA4835833, study PRJEB28245) | human gut metagenome | biome: gut microbiome; material: fecal sample | place: Denmark | collected 2008 | reverse complement strand
CCCCCGACACAATGAAACCCGATGCCGCCGGCAAGCCGTGGACGGTGGTGGCGCGTCATTTCAGGGTGGCAGACAGCCGTGCGCTTTATGCCACGAGCGGAGCAAGTGGGGGAATAGGTTTTGATCCTGCCTACATACAGCTCGACAGCATCAACATTGCTGTCGACAATCTGTATAACCGCGGCTCGATGATTCGTCTGCCGCTAACTGCGTTGACGGCGCGCGAGCGTTGTGGGCTTAAGGTGGCGTCGACATCGGGAATTGTGGCCATCGACGACAAGAAAATGAGCGTTGAGCAGTTCCGCCTGGCTACAGCCGACTCTGAGTTTAGCATCGACGCATGGCTCGATGCATCGGCGCTGAGCGGCGACGACAATGCCCGGGTGGATGCGAAGATAACATCGAAAATCTCACTTTCCGATGCCGGAAAGATTATGCCGCTGCTGAAGCCTTTGTGGAAGTCGTTCGGCAGCCCCACTGTGGACCTCAGCGTCGACGCGGGCGGCACGATGCGCACTGTTGATGTGAGGAGGGTGGAGGTGAGTATTCCTAAAGTGCTCGACATTAAGCTCAAGGGCCGGTTCAGCAACGTGATGAAGCCACAGTATATGCGTGGCGCTGTCGACATTGACGGGCGCATGACGGGCGGCAGCTATCTGAAGCGGGCACTTGCTCTGCCGGCTGATGTCAACGTGCCGGCGGTGGCGTTGAAAGGAAAGATTGACTACAGCGACGAGAAGGCCAGCGGCATCCTGCGCGCCACTTCCGGTGGCGGCAAAGTGGTTGCCGACGGAAAGATAAATCTCAAGAACGAACATTACGACGCTGATGTGAATCTGGCGGGATTCAATGTGCGCGGTGTGCTGCCGGCGGGCGATATAGGCTCTGTCAGTGGCTCTGTCTCCGTTGAAGGCTCGGGCTACGATATCTATAAAATGCGCACTTCCGTGCTCGCCGAGATGGAAAGCATAGAATATGCCGGGGTGGAATACCGCGGCTTGTCGGCATCTGCTAGCCTTGACAACGGCAGCTACGATGTGGCGTTGTCGTCTAACGATGAGAAGGTGATGCTTGGCATGAATTTGCAGGGACAGATGACGCCTGATGAGTATCATGTGAAATTCAACGGCCGTATCGACAATATCGACCTTGTGGCGATGAATATGGCAACAGAGCGTCTGTCGGGCGGAATGAACATACAGGGCGTAGGACTTATAAATCCGAAAAAAGAAGAATATGCCGGCTATATGCGCTTGTCCGATTTATTTGTGCTGCTTCCGGGCAACACGTTCCGCACAGACAGCATCGACATGGGGTTCCGTTCAAATCCTGAACACACTGGGTTCCGCCTGCGCAACAACGATATGCGCATGTCGTTCCAGACTCCGGTGGGGCTGACAGCTCTGTCCGACTCATTGGCACAGATAATGCCGGCTGTAGACAGTATGCTTGTGGCGCAGCGTCTCAACCTTGTACAGCTTAACCGATGCCTGCCGCTGTTCACTCTCGACTTCAAGTCGAAAGACCGCAACATCGTGCAGAAATATTTCTCTGGTATGGGCGCAAGCTACGGCGAGCTCAACATTGGTGTGGAGAAGCGTGAAGAGCTGAGGCTACAGGCGTCGCTTCGTGATTTCGGCGTGGGCGACGTGCGTTTCGACGAGATAACAATGGAAAGCCACACCGACTGCGACTCGCTGATATACAGCCTCGGCGTCAACAACAAGCCGGGCAATGCCGAGTTTCTGAAAACGGCTACGATAAAAGGGTCGGTGAGCGCAAACTGTGCCGACATATTCATAACGCAGGTGGACCGTTACGACGAGACGGGATTCAAGTTCGGACTGCGGGCGGAAATCGCCGACAGCATCGTCACGGCACGCCTTTATCCGCTGAATCCACGCATCGCCTTCCGCGACTGGACGGTCAACGAGAGCAACTACGTGGCATACGACATGAACAAGAATCTGTTTAAGGCAAGTATGACGGTCAACAGTGCCGGCAAGAGCCTTATCAAGCTCTACACCGACCGCGACGGATTGTTTCACAACGGCATCAATGCCGAGCTTGCGGGCATCGAGCTGCGCGATTGGCTTGTGTTGTCGCCTTTTGCTCCGCCGATCGACGGCACGCTGTCGGGCAATGCTAAAATCAATTTCAACGAGCAATATTATTGGGGCGACTGTTGTATAAGGGTCGACCGTATGTCGTACGGCAAGAAGCTTGTGGGCAATCTCGACTTTGACGCCAAGCTTGCCATGACCGACGATGCGAAAAAGACATACGCGCTTGCCGACATGGAGCTTGACGGAAAGGAGATAATGACTCTGCGCGGCATGAAAAACGATTCGTTGCCAACCTCGGAATACAATCTCGACATTGCCATCAAGCGTCTTCCGCTGTCGAGGGCGAGTGCGTTTCTTCCCGACGGTACCGGCGACATGACGGGCTATCTTAACGGCTCTATGAAAGTGGTGGGACCGGAGACTAATCCATCAATCAACGGCTATCTGCAGTTTGACACCGCACAGGTGCGCATACAGAACTACGGGTCGGCGCTTACATTTGACGGCCGCCGCATCCCTGTCGACAACGGGCGTGTGAGGTTTGACTCTTATGAGTTGCGCGGCGCCAACGGCAAGCCGATTACTATCGATGGATATGTCGACTTGTCAATGAATGTAGACAAAATTTATTCAGACTTAAAGCTCAAAGGGCGCAACGTGCAGGTAATCAATGGAAAGAAGCGTGGCAGAGTGGAACTTTACGGCAAGGGATTCGTAGACATAAACGGCGCCGTGAAAGGCTATGCCAACAATCTCGACATGCGTGCCTCGGTAAGCATCCTTGCCGGAACCAATCTCACCTATGTTTGCCAGACATCGTCGGTGGCGCTGACGGAGGGCGCTGACGAGGGCGTCGTGAAATTTGTGAATTTCTCCGACACCACCCGCCATGCTGCCGACAGCCTTGCCGCACAGCCTTATGCCATGCGCATAAAGGCGGCGCTGATTGTGCAGCCTAACGCTGTGTTCAACGTCAACCTGTCGCCCGACGGCAAGGACAAAGTGCAGATTGACGGGGAGGGAATGCTCAGCTATTCGCAAAACGACCAGGGCGACGCATCGCTCATAGGCCGATATGCCATCAATAGCGGTTTTGTGCGCTATTCACCGCCTATGATGTCGGAAAAGAATTTCAAATTCCAGGAAGGCAGCAGCCTGACGTGGAACGGAAATCTGCTCAACCCGTCGCTCAACATAAAGGCGGTGCAGGAAATGAAGGTAAACGTAAACGGTGGCAATCAAGGTTCGAGAACTGTGCCGTTTGTCGTGATTCTCAATGTGGGCAACACGCTTAGCTCGCTTGCCGTTTCATTCGACCTCAGCACCGACGGTGATATGACGATAGCCAACGAACTCAGCGGCATGACGGCGGAGCAGCGCGCCACGCAGGCAATGAACCTGCTGCTCTACAACACGTATACCGGCACCGGAAGCAGTGTGGGCAATCCTGCCGGCGGACTGTCGGGCAACATGGCTTTCTCTTTCCTTGAGTCGGTGGTCAACAAGTGGGCTGCAAGCAACATCACGGGTGTTGACCTGTCAATAGGCATCGACCAGCAGGATCGTCTGACGTCGACAGGCACATCGAAGTCGATGAGTTATTCCTACAAAGTGTCGAAAAGCGTGTTTGACGACCGTTTCAAGATTGTTGTCGGCGGCAACTACACCAGCGATGCCTCCGCCGAGGACAATTTGGCGCAGAATCTGCTCAACGACCTCTCGTTTGAATACAAACTCAACAAGACGGGCACAACCAACGTGAAACTGTTTTACCACAAGGAATACGAAAGCATTCTCGAGGGAGAGATAACCGAGTATGGAGCCGGATTTATGTGGAAACGCAAAATCTCGTCGTTTAGAGATATGTTCAAATTTTTGAAAAAGTGGCAACGCAAGCCCAAAGAGAATAAAGAATGAAAAAACTGTTGTTTGCCATATTGATGTTGCTGGCGCTGTCGGCGTGCTCAACCACTGCAAAGTTGGCTGAGGGCGACGTGCTGTATACTGGAGTGAAGAAACTCGACGTGACAGCCGCCGACAGCGTAAAGATTCCGTCGGGCATATCCGACAACATCGGCGAAATCATCGATGTGCCAGCCAACAACTCATGGTATTCGCCCTATGTGCGTTCGCCGTTCCCGCTTGGGCTGTGGCTCTACAATCACTGGCCGGAGGACTCCAAGGGACTTAAGGGTTGGATCTATAGAAAGTTTGCCGAAGAACCGGTGCTGATGTCCGACGTGCGTCCCGACCTGCGGATGAAGATGGTGGAGGACATGCTCGACAAGAACGGATATTTCGGCTCAACCACGTCCTACGACTTGAAATACAGCAAGAAAAACAGCCGCAAGGCACGCGTAAACTACTATGTGCGTCTGGCGCCGCCAAAGCGCATAGCCGAGATTATATATCTGCCTGACTCTTCCGAGCTCAACGTGATGCTCAACCGCTATATGAAGCGCGACAAGTATATGAAACTTGACGCTATCATTTGCAACGACTCTCTTTCGGTGGCACGCAACCGTGTGACAAACCGCCTGCGCAACCACGGCTACTATTATTTCCGTCCGGAGTATATCACGTTTCTTGCCGACACGCTTCAAGTGCCGGGCAAGGTGGTGGTGAAGATTGACTATGCCGACAACATCCCCGACAAGGCGTTGTGGAAATACAAGGTAGGCGACGTGAAGACACTCGTGATGCGCAACGACAATGGCGGCACGCCCGACACGCTTATGACCGACAAGGGAATCGTGGTGAAGATGGCGCCGTCGCGTCTGCGCAAGAGCCTTATCCCGTCGTGCATCACGTTGAACAAAGGCGACGATGTGAGCGTGCGCCGTCTCACCAACACACAGACCTACCTGTCGAGGCTCGGCATTTTCGATTTCATTTCGGTGAATGCCACGCCGCTCGATTCAGTGAAGACAGCCACCCTTGATTTCGACATCACTTGCCATTTCGACAAGCCTCTCGAGACGCAGTTTGAGGCCAACTTGACTTCAAAATCCAACAACTATCTCGGTCCGGGAGTCTCATTTCAAGTGCTTAACCGCAATATCTTCGGAGGCGGCGAGCGGTTGACTGTAAAGTGTGACGCTGCTTATGAGTGGCAGATAGGCAAGGTGGACGGCCGTCGCAACGACTTCAATTCTTATGAGTTCGGGTTGCAGACCGAGTTGGCGTTTCCGCGTCTGCTCGCACCTCATTTCATCCCGTTTATCAAGCGTGAGCTGGCGTGGACGCGCTTCTCTCTCGGAGCGACGGTGATGAACAGACCTAAATTTTTCAAGATGGTGCAGTTCGACTTCGGCTGGAACTACGATTGGAAAGGCTCGCGCTATTCGCAGAATCAGGTGACGCTGTTTGGCTTGAAATACAACAAATTGCTGAGCACCACTGCCGATTTCGACAAGACAATGGAGGAAAATCCGGCAATAGCGCTTAGCTTCCGCAACCAGTTCATCCCGAAATTTGCATATACCTACACTTTCGACCGCGGCTTCGGCAAGACTCGCGACGACCAGCACTTTACGCTGCAGGCTGGATTCACTGAAGGCGGCAACTTGTTTGCCGGTATCTGGTCGCTCGCAGGAAACAAAGGGCAGAAAGAACTTTTCGGCACGCCGTTCTCGCAGTTTGTCAAAGCAACGTTGCAGATGGTCTATTCCAAGCGCATCACGGGCGAACAGCGCATCGTGGGACGCGTCTATGCCGGCGCGGCACATGCCTATGGCAACTCGCAGGAGGTGCCTTATGCGGAGCAGTTCTATGCCGGTGGAGCCAACTCCGTCAGAGCTTTTGCCGTGCGCAGCATAGGTCCGGGCAGTTATCACAGCAACGTCGATGGCAACGGATATTACGACCAGACGGGAACGTTCCGTTTCGAAATGAATGCGGAGTATCGTTTTCCCATTGTCAGTGTGCTGAAGGGCGCCGTTTTTGTCGATGCCGGCAACATCTGGTTGTTGAAAGACGACCCTATGCGTTCAGGAGGTACGCTCAACAGCAATTTCTTCCGCGAGCTTGCCCTCGGCACAGGCTTGGGTTTACGTCTTGATATGGGTATGATTGTGGTGCGCGCCGACCTTGGCGTAGGGCTTCACCTGCCTTACGACACAGGCAAGTCGGGTTATTACAACATTGGCCGTTTCAAAGACAGCCTTGCCCTCAATCTTGCCATCGGCTATCCGTTCTGACGCAGAAATGCAACGAAAAAGCAAGCGGCTTCGGCATCAAGTAGATGCTGAAGCCGCTTGGCTGTATGATGGCTGGTGGATTATTCCCACTCGATGGTTGCCGGTGGCTTCGACGAGATGTCGTAGCATACGCGGTTCACGCCTTTCACCTTGTTGATGATGTCGTTTGACACCTTGGCAAGGAATTCATAAGGCAGGTGAGCCCAGTCGGCTGTCATGGCGTCGGTGCTGGTCACGGCACGCAGGGCCACAGCACGCTCGTATGTGCGCTCGTCGCCCATCACGCCCACGCTTTGCACAGGCAGCAGAATCACGCCAGCCTGCCAAACCTTGTCGTAGAGGTTCCAGTCGCGGAGGCCTTGGATGAAAATGTCATCGGCATTCTGAAGAATTTCCACTTTCTCGCGAGTGATGTCGCCGAGGATGCGCACAGCCAAGCCCGGTCCGGGGAACGGATGGCGGCCGATGAGATGCTCGGGCATGCCGAGTTCTCGTCCCACGCGGCGCACTTCATCCTTGAAGAGCAGTCGCAGAGGCTCGCAGAGCTTAAGATTCATCTTCTCAGGCAGTCCGCCCACGTTGTGGTGGCTCTTGATGACCGTTCCTGTGATTGACAGCGACTCGATGCAGTCAGGATAGATTGTGCCTTGAGCAAGCCATTTCACGTCCTTGATTTTATGAGCCTCTTCGTCGAACACGTCGATGAAGCCTTTGCCGATGATTTTGCGCTTGCGCTCAGGGTCGGTGACGCCTTCCAGCTCGCTGAAGAACTTTTTGGAAGCGTCGACGCCGATAACGTTCAGTCCGAGGCACTCATAGTCGTGGAGCACGTTGCGGAACTCGTTTTTGCGCAGCATTCCGTGGTCTACAAAGATGCAGGTGAGATTTTTCCCGATGGCGCGGTTGAGAAGCACTGATGCTACCGATGAGTCGACACCGCCCGACAGTCCGAGCACCACCTTGTCGTTGCCGATGCGCTCTTTGAGCTCGGCTACAGTGGTCTCGATAAACGATGCGGCGCTCCAGTCTTGTTTCGCACCGCAGATGTTGACTACGAAGTTGCTCAGCAGTTTTGTGCCTTCCTCAGAGTGGTACACTTCTGGATGGAACTGAACGCCCCACACCTTCTCGCCCTCAATCTGATAGGCGGCGATTGCCACCTTGTCGGTCGAAGCGATTGTTTTGAAACCCTCAGGGATGGCTGTGATTGTGTCTCCGTGGCTCATCCACACTTGTGTGTTGTCGGAAAGTCCGGCGAGCAGCGGGTTTGTCTTGTCGATTGTCGACAAGTGGGCGCGACCATACTCGCGAGAGCCTGCCGGCTCCACTTTGCCGCCGTTGGCGTAGGAGATGAACTGCGCGCCGTAGCAGATGCCCAGGATAGGGTATTTGCCACGGATTTCCGACAGGTCGATTTTGAAAGCCTTCTCGTCGTAGACAGAGAACGGGCTGCCGGAAAGGATAACGCCGATGACCGAAGGGTCGTCTTTCGGCATTTTGTTGTAGGGAACGATCTCGCAGTACACGTTAAGCTCGCGGACGCGTCGTCCGATGAGCTGTGTGGTCTGAGAACCGAAATCCAGAATGATTATTTTTTCGTGCATAAATAATAAATATTATGTATCTAACAAAATTGTTTCATTAATAGTTTATTGCCCACAATCCAGAGGTTGTCGCCAATGGCGAGAATGCTGTCGGGCGACGGTGTCTCGAAACTGCCGTCAACGCGCTCTATGGCTACGAGCATTGCGGAGTATCTGACTCTGAAATCGAGGTCGCCGATGCGTTTTCCGGCAAGCGGCGATTCTGCTTGCAGCATAACGCTTGTAAACTCCATTTCTCCGGTCTTGGGCTTTTCCGACGGCCTGCTCTCAACTTCGTTGATGAGGGTCTGAATCTGTTCGTCGGAGCCAATCACGCCGATTGTATCGCCGGGAAACAACCGCATGTCGGCTGTAGGCACGGCTATCAAATCCTCGCCGCGCTGTATGCTTGCCACATTGACACCGAACCGCTGCGCCAGCTTGGCATCGGCGAGGCGTTGCCCGACAAACGGACAGGTGTAGCCGATGGTGATGTAGGCAAGGTGCATATTGCTTACGAGGTTGTTGTTACGGCCGCTGCGGCGCAGTTCGCGCTCATTGAGGTTGTCGACAAACTTGGTCTCGAATTTAGAGGTGTGACGCCGCACGACTTTGGAGAAGTTTATGCCCACAAGAATCAGCAGCGCCGTTCCGACAATGATTGAGACGCTGTGCGACGACGTGTCGAGCAGGAAGAACAGCAGGAAGCCTGCTGCAATGGCGATTCTCACCGCACGCATGGCGATAAACGGAGCGTCGGTCTGGACACTGTGGCGCAGTTTCTCGCGTTCCCATCGCTTCATGCTTGGATAGCACAGGGCGAGCATGAATGGCGACATTGCCAGGAGTGTGGCTGCCGTGGCGAGCGGTTGTCCCCACTCGTTTCCGAAAGTGCGGTCGGCAAAAGGAAACATCCATATCGATGAAATCCAAAGTATCGCCGTGAGGAGCACACTGTAGAGCAGCACGCGCCAGATGTTGCGGCGAGCCACGTCTTTCCACAGCAGCTTGATTTCCGACTCATTGCGTGTCGACTGCTCGCTGTAGCGTCCAATCCATTGCGACAGCCATTGCGGGGCGCCGCGTTCAGCCCAAGCGCATATCGGGTCGGACGCTTTGATGAAGTAAGGGGTGAAGAATGTGGTGATTACCGACACGGAAACGATGATAGGGTATATGTTGCTGTCAATCACTCCGAGCGACATGCCGAGCGTGGCGATGATGAATGAGAATTCGCCGATTTGCGGCAGGGCAAGTCCCGACTGGAGCGCTATGCGCAGCGGCTGACCGCCGACAAGCATACCCATGACTCCAAAAATGAATTTTCCGACAATCACGAGCAGCGACAAGATTACGATTGGCATCCAGAATTCGCCGAGCACGTGTGGGTTTACCATCATTCCGACAGAGATGAAGAAGACGGCGCCGAAAAGGTCTTTTACCGGGGCTGTCAGTTTCTCAATTCGTTCAGCCTCGCTGGTTCCGGCAAGGATGGAGCCCATGAGGAATGCTCCGAGCGCGGCGGAGAAGCCGGCATAGGTGGAGGTGATTACCATCAGGAAGCACAGTCCGATGCAAAGCACCAGCATAAGTTCGTCGGAAAGAAACCGGCGTTGGCGCGACAGGAACGAAGGTATGGCATAGACGCCGACCACATACCATAAAATCAGGAAGAACGACAGCTTCATGACGCTCCATAAGAGCTCTTCGCCGCTGACGCTGTTGTTGATTGCTATTGAGGAAAGCAGCACCATCAGAATCACGGCTATCAGGTCTTCCACAATCAGCACGGCAAGCACTTGAGGCGCGAACCGCCTGTGGCGCATGTTGAGGTCGTCGAGGGCTTTCATGATGATTGTTGTCGACGACATCGACAGCATGCCTCCGAGAAACAGGCTGCTGATGAACGAGAATCCCATCAGTTTGCCTGCGAAATATCCAGCCACAATCATTCCGGTGACGGAGAACAGGGTGGTGACGGTGGCTGATCCGCCAACATTCATAAGTTTTTTGAAACTGAACTCAAGTCCGAGCGAGAAAAGCAGAAAGATAATGCCGAGCTCTGCCCAGAATTCGATGTTCGACTCGTGGATCACCGTCGGGAAATATCCGAAATGCGGACCGACAAGGAAGCCGGCAACGATGTAGCCAAGCACCACGGGTTGTTTCAGGCGTTTGAACACAACAGTAGCAATGCCGGCCACAATCAATATCAAAGCGAGGTCGGATATCAATCCTGTGGCAACATGCTCTTCGCCGCTGTTTGGCGCGGTGTCTGCCGCAGGCACCGACGTGCTTAGCGAGGCAGATTCCACAGCCGCCGGTGTCGACACCGAGGCGTGGAAGAAATTGTCAAGGGTTGGTAGGTTGGTGAAATTCATTTAAACTACTGTTTTTTATTGTTATAGTTAAGCGAGTTTAGGTATTTGCCGTTTGTCTCCGACAAGCCAGATGTTGTCGCCTTCGTGCATCATGCTGTCGGCTTTTGGGTTCTCAAATGTCCCGTCGGCGTGCTCAATCGATACAAGCATAGCGGAGTATTGTCCGCGCAGGTCGACGTCGGCGACTTTCTTGCCGTTCAGCGGCGAGTTTTCCGACAGCAGCACACTCGTGAATTCAATGTCGATATTTTCGTCGGTGTTTGCCGCGCCGGTGTTTGCTTGCTCTATCGTCTCAAGCAGATGCTGTATCTGCTCGTCGGTTCCGACCACACCGAGAGTGTCGCCCGGGAAGATTCGTGTCGAGCCGCCGGGAATCGGAATTGTGCGGTCGCCACGCTGGATGCTTGCCACGTTTACGCCGAAGAGGTGGCCGATGTTTGACGATGCCAGTTTCTCACCCACAAACGGGCAGTTGTAGCCCACGTTGACAAAGGCGAGGTGCATGTCGCTGACAAGGTTGTTGTTGCGTCCGCTGCGCCGCAACTCCCGCTCGTTGAGGTTGGCGATAAACACATTCTCGATGTAGTTCATGTGTTTCCTTACCGACTTTGAGAAATATATCAGTACCAGCACGAACAGTGCCGCGCCGATGGAGATTGCAAGAGTGTGGGAGTAGGACGTGAACAGGAAATAGACCAAGAAGCTGAAAGCGATGACGATACGCACAAGCCGCATGGCTATGAACGGCACGTTGGAATGCACGCTGCTTTTCAGTTTTGTGCGTTCCCATTTCTTGGTGCTCGGATAGCAGAGCGCAAGCAGAAACGGTGCCATTGCTGCAAGGGTGATGCCCACGGTGAACGCTTTTGCCGTTCCTGTTCTCATAAACGACTCCATCAGCGGTGCCAGCAGATGTGCCGACAGCTGTAAGATTGCAACGAGCACTACGCAGTAGATCAGCAGCCGCCATATCGTGCGCCGCAAAGCTTGTTTCCAGAGCAGCGTCACCTCCGACTCGTTGCGTGTCTGCGACTGGCTGTAGCGCGCGATGAGAGCAAGCAAGCGTGCCGGCAGATGCTTTTCCACCCAGCGGTCTACTGGGTCGGCGAATTTTATGAAATATGGGGTGAAGAACGTTGTTATTACCGACACCGACACGATTATCGGATACAGCGTTTTGTTGATCACACCGAGCGACGTGCCGAGAGTGGCGATGATAAACGAAAACTCTCCAATCTGCACCAGCGAGAATCCCGACTCGATGGCAATGCGCAGCGGTTGTCCGGTGATAAGCATGCCTCCTGTGCCGAACACAATCATGCCGACAATCACTATTGCCGAGAGGATGAGGATTGGCACGGTGTAGGTGGACAGCACCTGTGGGTCGACCATCATGCCTACCGACACGAAGAAGATTGCGCCGAACAAATCCTTTACCGGAGCCACTACTCTTGACATGCGTTCAGCCTCGCTGGTGCCGGCAAGAATAGAGCCCATGACGAAGGCGCCGAGTGCCGACGAGAAGCCTGAATAGGTGGATGCTATCACCATAAGGAAGCACAGCCCGATGCACAGCACGAGCAGCAGCTCGTTGGTGAGGAAGCGGCGTTGGCGCTTGAGAAACGTGGGAATGATGTAGACACCCACAAGAAACCACAGGATGAGGAAGAATGACAGTTTGAACACGCTCCACAAAAGGTCTTCGCCGCTGACACTGTTGTTGACGGCTATCGATGACAGCACGACCATCAGGATGACGGCAAACAAATCTTCCACAATCAGCACGGCAAGCACCTGTGGCGTGAACCGCCGGTGGCTCATATTCAAGTCGCTGAGCGCTTTCATGATGATGGTTGTCGACGACATCGACAGCATCGCGCCGAGGAAAAGACTGCTGATGTTGGTGAAGTCCATCATCCGTCCGGCAGTGTAGCCGGTTGCCATCATTCCCACCACGATGACAAGCACAGTCACCGCAGCCGAGCCTCCTACATTGAGCAATTTCTTGAAACTGAACTCCAGACCGAGCGAGAACAGCAGGAAGATGATTCCCAACTCTGCCCAGAAGTCGATGTTGGCCTCGTCGACAACGGTGGGGAAGTAGCCGAAGTGCGGACCCACGAGAAAACCGGCAAGAATGTAGCCCAGCACAACGGGCTGCTTCAGCCGCTTGAACAGCACGGTGGCAATGCCCGCCACCACGAGAATCATACCGAGGTCGGAAATCATGCTCGTTTCGCCGTTTGACGGCTGCTGTTGCTCTGAAATTTGTGCGTTTGATGTTTGTGCCGTTGTGGTTTGCGCCAAAGGCAATCCGCTGGCAGAAAATGCCTGGTTGAACGCAGGCACGTTGAATATCTTTTGAGATAAAAAGTCGCTCATTATGATAGTCGCTGAGTACTGTCGGTTTCTTCTGCAAAGGTACGAAGAAATAATGTAATCTTCAATCCGTTGAAACAATTTTTGGATGTATGCGTTTTCTTACTGAAAATCTTTGTAACTTTGCGGTGATTTTTTACATTTACGGATATGAAATCTGAAAAATTTGAAAACAAGGAAATGAAAAAGGCTGCCGGCATGGTGCGTGTCGGAGCGATATTGGTTGTCGTGGCTCTGATTGGTCTGCTTGTAATGGGTGTGTCGTCGTGTGGCGGCTCTGACAAGGACAAGATGCAGCAGCAACTTGACTCTTTGAAACTTGCGAACGAGAAACTGCAACTCGCGGGTGAGACAGAAGCGCTCAATCAAGAGTTTCAACAATATGAGAATCAGGCGCAGTATCTGAAAAACGATTCGCTGCTCGAACAATATTCGCAGGCTAAGGACAAGGTGGAGAAACTGCTTGCGGAACTGAAATCGGAGAAGGCCACCAACAGCAAGCGCATAAAGGAGCTTAAAGGCGAGATTTCAACACTCAAAGGATTGCTCCGCCACTATGTGGAGGTTATTGACTCGCTGAGCAAGGAAAACACGGCGCTACGGAGTCAGAACGAGGAGCTGCAGTCGCGCAACCAGCAGCTGTCGACCACCGTTTCTGACTATAGCCAGAAAAACCAGCGTTTGAACGAGCGTATGCAGCTGGCGGAGAAGCTCAATCTTACGGGATTGTCGTTTGTCGCTGTAAACAAGAAGGGAAAGGTGGAGAAGAAGATTGACAAGGCAAAACAACTTGTAGTGTCGTTCACAATACCACAGAACAATTCAACTCCGGTAGGACAGAAAACGTTCTACGTGCGCATCGTGAGTCCGGAAGGTACGGTGCTTGGTGGCGGACGCACATTCCCGTTTGAGGGCGGCAATGTGGTGTATACAGAAAAGAAAACCGTGGAATACGACCAGCGTGAATTGTCGCTTACCGTCTACCACAACATCTCGACAGCCTTGTCGAAAGGCTCATATCATGTGGAAGTGTTTGTCGACAATTATCGGATTGCTTCCCGTTCGTTCTCAATGACAAGATAATGACTGTCTACCGGTCGAAAGTTGACGTGTGGCTTGTGGCGCTGTCGGTAGGCATTATGGCTGCCGCATGCGTGCCGGGACTGTTCTTCGATTTTTCGTGGGGTGCGCTGACGGCGTGCTTGCTGTCGCTGGCACTGGTTGTGTCGGTTATGTTCAGCATCCGTTATGAAATCAGCGGCGACAAGTTGCGCGTGGTCTGCTGTTGGATATTCATTGAAACTTTCGACATCCATAAAATCACGTCGGTAAAGCCGACGCGCACCATCCTTTCGTCGCCGGCAGCGTCGCTCGACCGCATAGAGGTGCGTGCCGGTCGCCGCTCGGTGGTAATCTCACCGCGGAGCAAATATCAGTTTGTCAAGCAATTGCTTGACATAAATCCGTCGATTGACGTTATCGGCTTGCTCTCATAGCCTGTATCTTGCTAAGCATATTCAAAGCCCAGTACGATTCGGAATTACGATAATTGAACTGGTCTTCAGTCGGCTTGTCTGCGTCAATTCCAAGAATTTCAAGATATTGATGCAATAAGGTGATTGCAAGGTCGTAATTGTCTTCTCTGAGAGCGATTAGGACGGTAAGACGATAGATGTTTACATTCTGAGCGTCCAGTTTCTTTGCTTCTTCGATTAATTGGTTTGCTTCAATGTTTGTCTGTCGGTCGTTTTTTAGAAACAGCAAGCAGTTTGCCTTCTGCAGATAGTCGTCGGCACAGGCAACGCCATTGTTTATGTTTTGGTCGGCGAGGGCTATTGCTTGCCTGAAATGCCTCATGTTGAACTGCATGTTTACAAGAGACGTTACAGCAAAAGAAATGATTTGTTCATATCGCTTGTTGGCGGGAAGAAGCTCGGTGTTGCCAAGATTGTCAATACGGGCAGGTAGGGAGATGTCTTTAGCCTTGTTTATGTTGCCAAGGAAAATTCGGTTTTCAGAAAATCGGTTGTTTATTCTTTTAAGGGCGGAGCAGAGTGCGCTCTCGTTGTAGTTAAGCATTCGCAGCACATCTTTTGTGATAGAATCCGCTTCAAGGCGTTGCTCCCGATTGAAATTCATGCCCAAGTGGTCTACAACTTTGTCAGAAATTTCGGCAGTGGCGACAGCCATTGCCAGAGTTGGAACTCCTGGCACATAATATCCAGTTTTTGCAGCGACGGCAACCTCTGTTGCGGCGGTGACTACAGTTGCCAGTCCTGCCCAGAATTCCTGTCTTTTCTGTCGGCTGATGCTTTTGTTTACGTTGAACACGCTGTGGTCCAATACGAAATGGGAAATCTCGTTTGCCAAGACAGCAACAAGTTCATCCTCTGAATGCAGGCAGGAAATCAGCCCGGTGCTAAGCACAATTGTCCCATTTGGATAAATTAGGGAAATCGGATTCGGTTGCTGGACAATAAGAAGATTTACATTGCATGGTCTGCCGTCAACAAGGCTTTCCGGAGCTATTTTCGCAATCAATCCGTAGATGTAGCTTTCAAGATAAGGGTCGCTTAGCTCAAGCCCGTTGTCCTGCATTTTGTTGATAAAATCAAAAGCCTCTTCCTCCATCTCGCTCCTGAGCTCATATTGTGAGCCTTTCTGTGTCAAAAGAGGCAATACGGTTGTTATAACTTTGGCATTCCAAAAAGAACGGATGTCGGGGGTATCAAATTTGATGTGTTTCACAATGTCTTTGTCGACTTCAAGTATTGCATATGGTGTATTCATGTAAAAAGAAAGATTGGCATTGTTCTCATTCGGAATTGGTGTGGTGATTTGGTAGATGCTGTCAACGTGGTATGTAGAGCCTTTTTTTAGAGAATATATCTCATACGACTTCTCGATTTTTTTGTAATTTTTAATTACCGTCATATCTAAGTTTGCAGCGTACCTTTGCGCATTGACTGAGATGAAAGACAAGGCAATCAGAAGAGATAAAAGCAAATTTTTCATAGCAGTTGTGTTTTAAAAATTGTCGATACTTATCTTTAGAAGAACGACATACAAAAGTAGTAATTCTTTTTTAGAACAAAAAATCTCCATCGGAGCGATGCTTCGGTGGAGATTTTGTTGCTTGTGGAATGACGGATTATTCAACAGTCAGCGTGGCACCTGCGGAGTGGCTTGTGAGAGCCGGTGCATATTGGCATTGCAGCGAAGCGATACCGCTGGTGTATGTGCCGGCATTGTTGGCGTAGACGTCGTAGGTGATCACGTATGTGCCCTTGCTGATGTGGCTGAAGAAGATGTTGGTTGCCGAGTCGCGCGTCTCGCGGTATGATCCAGTGCCGTCTTGCCATTCGTATACGCTCAGCTGGTCTGCCGGTTCGAAGCATGCGCCACGGTTGTCGGTCAGCGCCACGAAGTCGAGGTCGCGCTCCGAACGGATTGTGAGCCGCACTTGTATGCGGTCGCCAACGGCAAATTCCGTTGTGGCATCGGGGCGCAGCGTGTTGGCACTGTTGTAGACGTAGAACTGTTTTTCGATACGTATGTCGGCGTTTGCGTGGCTCTTAACACTGTCGGCGGGCGCATTGTATTGGCAATATACCGCTCCCCATGCCGGACATCCCTTGTCGCGGCGGATGCTGATACTGCCATCGTTGCGTTTCATGTCGATGCTTCGTCTGATGTATCCGAAGTAGGGTGTTGCGGCGTCGGTGTCAATCTTGACGTTTCCAACTTTGATTTGTGGTGCTTTGCGCACTGCGGCAGTCCAGTTTTTCCCGGTGGTGAGCAGAGCGTTGATGGCGTCGCACGCCTTTGTCGCGCTTTCCCAGCATTGCGTTTCCTTGGCGAGCAGCAGCCAGTGGCGCACGTCGTCGATCATCGGGTCGTCGGGATTCGCTTTGTTGAGCGCCTTCAGAGCCGTCGCTGCGAGTGTCACCTTGTCGATGCCATCGATGTCCCAGTATGTGCCTTTGTCGCCCGATTTGCGGGCGAATTGGCGCAGCGATTCCACAACGTTGCGAGCCACGTCGTTGCGGCCGTTGTTTGCAAGCAGAATTGCGGCTTTGGCTTTGCCCATTATGCTGTAGTCGCCCCAGCCTGACGCCGCCATGTCGACTACGCCGTCGGCAATCCACTTGATGGAGTCGGCAGGAGCTGCCACAGGAAGCATCGAGCGGATGAAAATATAGTCGGATGCGCTGGCAATTACGCTTTTGCGCGTCGCGCCCTCGCGTTTGCTCATCTTGTTGTAATAGTTGTCGCAATATTCCACCGCACGCTTCACGATTTGCTGTGCAATTGCGTCGTCGGCAGGGTAGTAGCCCATCTCGTTAAGGTAGCCGAAGAGATTCAGCACCTCCTCTGTGGTCCAAATCGAGCTGCGGCAACCGCGAAACCATTCGAATCCGCCGTCGGGGCGTTGAAGGTCGTTGAGGGCGGTCAGCGCACGTTGTTGGCGGTACTGTACTGTAGCAGGGTCGGCAATGTCGGCAATGTGCGCCATCATGTCGGTTTCCGTCTCGGCGCGTCGGCTCCACGGCGTGTTGTCGAGTGCAATGGTTTTCAAATCCGCATTCTGCTCAAGCCGAGATTTCAACGGCGATTTCTGCCATGCGGCAATAGCGTCGGCAATCTCCTGATTGTCGGCAACGATGCGCGATGCCACGGTGGCTACGTAGTAGTTCACGATGTGGGCTGTCGCCGTTTCCGCCGTCTGCTGCATTGATGGCAGCGCCGAAGCGGCATACCAGGCAGGGTTGTCGGCATACTCCAGTGTCAGGCGTCCGTTGCGGTTGAAGTGAGGCATGGTGATGTCGGCACGGCTCTTGTCGGCAGTGATATAGAACGGCGAAGCCTCCACGACATCGGTTGTTGCCGGAAGCACGGCTATGCGGTCGCGCTGCCCGTCGGCGGTGCGACCGTTTTGACAAACGCTTGTTGTCACGACGACTTCCGTCGAGGCAGGCACGTTGAAAGAGGCGGTTACCGTCTTTGATGATTTAGCCTGCAGCACGATGCCTTTGAACGCATGTCTCTGCCCGTTGGTGTCGATGACCACGTCAACGGTCTGCTCAGTGTCGGTGTTGTTTTGTGCGGCGGCAGAGATTGTCACACAGTCGCCCTCGCGCACGAAGCGCGGCAGATTTGGCTGCACCATCAGTTGCTTGGCAGCCGACACGATGCGGTTGATGTAGTGGGCGTGCAAGTCGTCGGTGTATGCCACAGCCGAGAATTGCCATTGCGTGTTGCGGTTTGGCACGTCGAACGTGAATGTCACCTCGCCTTGCTCGTTTGTCACCAGTCCGGGCAGGAAGAACGCAGTCTTTATGCCTTCATCGCGGAGATTGGCAGACTGCTGCCTGTCGGGTTCTGTTGCCCCGGCGCCAGTCTTTAATTCCTTTGTGACGAGACTTTCCTCGAGCTTTGCGTCGGCCATTGGCGCAGCGGCGTAGCAGCGTAAAGGAGCCGAATTGCATTCGAAAACAGCGTAGTCATAGTCAAGCTGACGGCCGTAGTAGTTCAGCCATGGGGCGACAAAGGTTGCTACATCAAGCATCTGTAGAGGAGAGTATATGCTTGAGTGGCAATCGCTTGGATCTCTGAAATCCTGCCAGTACTCATCGGCGGTTGTATATGTCGGGCTGAAACGATAGGTGTTTATGCAAATCGAGTTCAACGCCGCGTCATACATGTTGGCAATCACAGCCGAACGAAACGTTTTGCCGTTGTTGTTCTTGATGCGCAGTTTCCAGGTTTCCTTGCCGCCCGGGGTGATGTTGTCGCGGAAAGTTTCGGCAACAATCTCAATTGAGTCTTGAGGCGTGGCTGGAGTAAGCGTGATGAATGCCGACTTTGTTTCGTGCTTGTCGGTCCAGTAGAGGCACAGGCACGAAGAGCCGCGCGGCGCAAATTCAGCCTTGCCCGTGAATTTATGCATTCCTGCCTCGGCATGGTGCCAGCCGTAGTCGGTCACGTTTCCGTCGCAGGCAATCACGTAGAAGAACCAATGCGGCCTGCTGTTTCCCCAGTTGAGAGAGAACGAGCCGTCGGCGGCGCACTTGATGTCGGCGTCTTTGTCGACGAGCATCGGAGTGTCGAATGCGGGCATTGCGTCACTGAAGCGGTAGAGCCGCAGGCGGAACGACGAGCTGCCGCTGCCGTCGGGTATTGATACCGTGACGGTGTATTCGCCTGATGCAATGTTGTTTGCATCAATCGTGATGTTGTCGGGCGACAGAGAGCCCTTTTTCACCACGTTTGAAGCGGAGTCGGTGATTTCGTATGTGAGGCTGTCGAAATTTCTCAAGTCTTTGTTCAGTTTCACCGGCTTATCGGCATTGGCGGTGATGTCGGAAAGTTCTGGCAGCGACGCCAGTTTTCCCATTTTCAGTATCGCCGCTGCCGTTTGTGTCTCGCCTCGGCTGTCGGTGGCAGAAACTTTGGCATTGACAAAGATTTCGCCTTTGGCGGCAGAGAAGCATTCCGCCGGAACGCGGATTGCGAACTCGCCGCTGTTGTCGGTGGTGACGGTTGTCTCGTAGTCGGAAAAGTCCATATCGTCCCACCACCATGAGAAACTCTCGCTCAGCGCCACTTTTACATCTGTCTCTGCGAGAGGCATCTGTGAGAACGTCATGGCCTTGCCCTTTATCGTGATATGCTGGAGGTCGGACAGCTCTGATTTTTCACGGTCGATTTCGATGAAGAACGTAGGCGCCTTGTATTCGCTCACCTCGATGTTTCTCCACACCACAGGCATGTCGCCGGAAACGACAACAAGCTGGAACGTGCCCGTAAGTCCGTCGGTCGGCAGCGTGAACGATCCGCTGACGCGTCCGAATTCATCCGTCTGCAGTGTTTGTGACGCGATGGTCTCGTCGGCAGTGTTCTGCAATTCCACTGTCAGCGATTTCTTTTTGGCCGTTTCGAGGAAACGCATCCCCGAAACGTAGGCTGCTACAGCGAAGTTGACCGTCTCGCCGGGGCGATACACGCCGCGGTCGGTAAACACAGTCGCTTTCAAGTGTCGGCTGCCTTCTGTTGAAGCATAGTTGAGCCAAGTGCTTAATGAACGGCTGTGGTCGTTGCCTACGATTGCCTGGAAATAGTAATAGCCGTAGTCGTTGAGGCTGTTGAGCATGGCATAGCCGTTGGCGTCTGTGCGAAGGCTTTTGACAATTTTTCCGTCCTCGTCCTTGCGTACGGTCACGGTGGCTCCCTCGATAGGCTTTGAAGAGTCGGTGTCTACCACCATCAGAAAATAGTCGCCGTTGATGCGGTTCACCATCATGATGTCGATAGCCGACACCGTGAGAACCGATGGCGTTTGATCGGGGATAACGGCGTTGTGGGAGTTTCTGTCAATGAATTCAGGGACAAGAATATATCTTCCCGTCGGCAGCCCATGGAAGCGCACCGTCTGACGGTCGTCGGCATTAAGATTTGCCGACCATTCCATCATGGGCTTCATCTGTTTCAGGTTCTTCATCCTGATGTCGGAGATTCCGTCGACGGAATATGCGCGTATAGTGATTCTGTCTACATTCTTTTTGTTGATGTCAATCAAGATTTCCTCATTTGGTTTTGCCGCTTCTGAGTAGCTTATGCCCATTGTCTGCTGGTCGATGCGCTTCAGAAAATTGCGCAACGCGTTGATGCGCGGATAATTGCTGTGGCGAGCAACAGCCTTGCGCGCAAGAGCCACCGTCCTGGGGCTTGAATCCAAGTCGACCAGATAGTCCAGAATCTCCACGGAATAGGGAGAGTCCTTGTATTTGTCGGCAAGGTCGAGAAGATGGGCTTTAAGCTCCGCTTCTGCAGCCTTGCTGTTGTTTTCGGAGTCCTTGATGCGTTGCAGCTCCGAGTAGATAAACGGGGCTGAACCCTCCTCATGGCTTGCCAGCAGGTTGGCGTAGATGCCTGCCACGCATTGTCTTGCAGTGCTGTTTTCATTGCCGTTGGAATAAGAGTCGGCCAAGTCGTTGATTTTGGCGATGCAGTGGTGGGCGAGCATGTCATAGAGCGAAGGGACAAATTCCGGACACACATTCGGCATCTCAAGGATGCTCTCATAGTCCTTCACCGGCGTGGCGAGCAGCTCCGTGCGGTGGCACAAAATCGAGTCTGTCAGCTCGATGATTCGGTCTTCATAGTCCTCCCGGCACCATTCCCGAGGGTCGGATGGACGCACGTCGCCGGCTTTCTGACGGGAGTCGTATTTGTAGCTTTCGTGCTGGTATGCCGCAACCACAATGTCGGACTCCAGACCAAGCAGCAGTGATTTCGCCCTGACGTCAGATACTCTTGCAGCGAAACTGTCCACGTGGTTTATGAGTTCCGGCATATAGTCGGCTGATATTTGCGATTTTGCGATAGAGAGGCGCACCAGTCCGTCGACAAGAGCCTTGTGGTTTCCCTTCTTGTCGGCTTTCTCGATTTGCTTTGTCGCGTCGTTGATCACGGTTTCCGGATATCTGAAATCAGGAACGTTGTTTTTGCCCCATGCCGCAGCACCGCAGATAAGAGCCATTCCGGCAGCCAAAAGTAGTTTGCTCATAGTTTTTTATGTTTTGTTGTAACAAAAAAGCGCCTCAAGCATTTGTCTATGCAAGAAGCGCTTTGTGCCATGTCTGTTTCGATTTGTTATTTCGAGCGTCGTTGTTTCAGCAAATATTGGGTGAATTTTTCTTCCGCCTGCTTTAGCAGAAAAAGTTGCTTTTTCGACAGGAATTTGCTGAACTTGTTGAAATAATCCAATTCAATCTCACCCTGTTGTAGAGTGGTTTTAGCCATTGCTGTCGCCGCCGCTTCAAATTCAGTTTCGGATGCATTTGTGTCGGCAGCCGTTTTTTTCATCAGAGCCTCCGCTTCGCTGTTCATCTTGTAGATGGTCTTTTCCATTTCCTCATATAGCGGAAACAGTTGGTTTTGCTGCTCTTTTGATAGATTCACCTCTTTGGTGAAGAATTCAAATTTAGTTTTTCTTATTTGCTCCATCCATCTCGCCCGTTGAGCCGCCGTGCTTTGAGCCGCCAGAGCGCAGGGCGCAAGGATTATTGCGATAAGAAAAGAGATAAGGGTTGATTTGCGGATCATGTCGATTTTTAAATTAGTTTGCCGTAGTGTCGAAATCCATTGAAGTGTCAATGCCGATTGTGTCGTTCAGAAGGTCGTCGATAGACACTGTTCCGGATTTTTCCAGTTCATTCCACATGTCTTTGTCCTTCATCGCTTCTGCAATCTGACCTTCGGCGGCGATTTCGCCACTGCGAGTCTTCAAATCTTTGAACAGATATCCCATGCACCATACACCGGCAAACATAGCCGCCATGTAGACATACGGACGGATACGCAACCAGCGCGTAGGCTTCCGCTTGGCAGGAATCTGCTTTTCGGGCAGTGATGCAGCCATTTTCTTCGCAAAATCAGCGAAATAGCCTTCGGGCACATTGAAACCCGCATCTTTGCCAACTTTGGTTAATATGTCGCTTTTTTTGTCCATAGTACCGTTTTGACTTAGTTAATGCCGTATGGTTTAATTCTGCGAGAAAAAAAGTTCAATTTTTTTTACAGCGTGGTGGTATGAAGCTTTCAGCGCGCCCACCGTAGTTCCGAGGATTTCCGACATGTCCTCATATTTCATCTCGTCGAAATACTTCATGTTGAAAATCATGCGCTGTTTCTCGGGCAGGGTTGCGATGGCTTTTTGCAGCAACAGTTTCAGCTCGTCACCGTCAAACCATTGGTCGCTTTCGAGCGAGTTTACGAGAAACGAGTCGTCATCGTCGATTGAAATGTTTTGTTTCTGCTTTTCCTTGTTGATGAACGTAATAGACTCGTTGATGGCGATTTTATACAGCCAGGTGGAGAGCTTCGCGTCGCCGCGGAAGTTCTCTATGTTTGACCAAGCCTTCAGAAACGTGTTTTGCAGCAAGTCGTTGGCGTCGTCATGGTTCATCACCATGCGTCGTATTTGCCAATAGAGTGGCTCGCTGTAGGTCTTGATGATCTCAGTGAATGCCTCCCTGCATTGTTTCGGGTCGTGAAGCCTTTTGACTATTTCAGTATCGTCGATGAGCATAATATGTTTCAAAGGTACGCTATTTTTGCAGAACTATCCAAATTTCGGAATAAATCAGATTATAAAAAACTTTAAAATAGTCAAAACGGCACATCCGCAACAGGATATGCCGTTTTGACTATTTTATTGCAGATGCTTATTTCTCAGAGTTTTGCTTGGCAGAAGGCAGCAGTTTGCCCATTGCTGCAACGGAATAGTTCAAGCCTTTGATGTTGCAGTTGAACGCAACGTTTGCAACCGCGCCCTTTGAGGATGTTTCCATGCGGAAGTTTGTCACTTTGTAGCTTGGCATCGGAGTGTCGCTGATTTTCGGAATCAGCTCGTCGGCTTTGAATACGTAGCCTGAAGCCGTCATCTCGACATCAACACCGGGGAACACCATCGTCATCTGCGGCATTCTCTGTGCGAACTGAGCTGAAACGATGGTCACGTTTGCCTTTGTCGACGTGATGAAGTTTACAAGATAGGTTGTCACGGTTGTTGTAAACGGAGCGATGCCCTCAGCCGATGTCGTTGTAGAACAGTTGGTGTAGTAGATTTCCGGTGTCGCGCTTGTCGATGTCTGAAGCGTGGCGAAAATGTCGTATTTGTCGTTGACCGTATAGCTGATTTGCAACACTGTGATGGCGGTAACCATCGACGATGTTGTTGAGTTGCGCAGAGCATATGCAGCAATCGATCCGTTAAGGTCGGTCACTTTGTAGTCTTTGCCGTTGCTTGCAACAGGGGTTGCCTCCGGAAGAGAGAAGGAGAAGCCTCCGTTGGTCTTGTCGTATTTCAATGCGATGTTGTTGAACACGAGCGAGATTTCCTCTCCGTCGCTCTCAATGGCGCCGGTTGCTTTGAGTGTCATCGTCATTTGTGAAAGGTTGATGTCCATTTCGTATTTTGCCGCCTTGTTGCGCAGAGGCGCGTCGACTTTGGCAGGCTCGTGGATGTGGTTGTAGCCCTTCAGCGCAATTGTCTGTGTTGCGTCGGGAGTGTCGCCAGAATTGATGCATGACTGCATTGAGAACACCATTGCGAGAATGGCGAAAAGAGAAATTAATTTCTTCATTGTAATTATAGTTTTTATGTTCTTAAATATTCACTCTCAGAGTAGCTCCAAACTGCACGGGTTTGCCTCGTTGCAGGAACTCGTGCTGAATGGAAACGAAGTAGAACGAGGAATACTGCGTGGCGGTGATGTTTTTTGCCCATAAATCCACGGAAAACTTGTTGCAGATAAGTTTGACGCTCGCGTCGAGCTTGAAGTATAGGTTCTGTGCCGTAGAGTTGTCTTCGTTCCAGTAGATTTTGCCGATGCCCTGTGTCGACAGTCCCGTCGAGATGTAGCGCAGCGGTCCGAACTGCGCGGGGATAAGATAGTTTGCAGCGGCAAAAATGGTGTTTTGCGGAGCGTAGGGCACGAAACGTCCGGAGTAGTCTTCCTTGCCGTTGTTGAACTCTATGAACTTAGCGTTGGTATATCCGTAAGCAGCGTTGAGCGTCAGCCGTTCCACCGGGCTGTAGGCAACCGACACCTCGATGCCAGCGCTGCGCGCTTTTCCGGCATTGGTCATTATGCGTCCTGTAATGTCGCCTTCGGGAAACACCGTTAGCTGCTGGTCGCGGCAGTAGATGTAGAAAACCGTGGCGCTTGCCGAAAACTGTTTGTCGGCAGTCTTTATCAAAGCTCCCAATTCGGCGTTCCAGCTGTTTTCAGGCTTGTAGCCCACCACCTGGTCCACATCGTAGCGGCGTCCGATGCCCATGCTCTCCATCAGCTGCTGCTGCAGCACGTCGGAAAACATCTGCGTGTTGAATCCTCCCGCCTTGTAGCCTTTGGCAACAGTCAGTCTTACTTTCGCCTCGTGGCGCGACGGGATTGAGTATGAGGCAGAGATTTTGGGCAGCAGCTGCGTGAACGACCGCTTCAGGCTTCCGCCGTTGTGGATTTCCACGGGGTGGAACGCATAAGGGCTTAGCGAGCCGTCGCCGGCTCGCTGCATCACGGTGTAGCTCGTCGAGCAGTCGCTTGTGTAGTCGAGCCGCGACTGCTCGTAGTCGAATCGCAAGCCCGCCACCAGCGTAAACCTGCGGGTCGCATACGACACCTCGCCGTAGGCTGCCGCTCCCGCCGACGGCATAGTGAATCCCGAGCCGAGCACGAAGCTGTCCTCGTCCCAGACGATGGGGTAGTATGGGTTCATCTCATTCCATTTTCCTGCAATCAGAGACTCGATGCCATAGTCCTTGAACGTGACCGGCGCCAGCATCTTCATGTGTCTGAAGAAAGCGAACGCTCCGCCTATCCATCGCAGTTTGCCGTCGGAAGCCGATCCGCTGATAATCACGTCCTGCGTGGCTGCATGCTCCGTCTTCTTCTGTGTTATGGTGAAATACGAAAGGGGCAGGAAGTCCTGGTCGAGCGTCATATTGTCGTCGATGAACTGATAGCTCGTGCTGCTGGTCAGCTCAATGTTTTCGCCATGCCATTTCATTGTCAGACCGTCGATTACCGACGTGCGGCGATAGAAACACGTGTCGTTGTAGTTTATCTCGCGCGTGTCGGCAAACTCGTAGGCATAGCCGCCCTGCCGGTTTATCGACACCGCCGCCATATTCTCCATTATAAAGCGGTCGGACGGCTTCCACGCCAGTTTGAGCATGGCTCTTCCCGATGTCTCCTTGTCGCAGGTTTTGCCGTTGTTAAGGTTGCGGAAAAAGCCGTCGGTGTGGTAGACCGAAACGTTGCCGCCCACTCCGAACGACCGCGATGGCCGGCTGTAGTGCGACACTGACGCTTTCGTTGTGTTCTCCTTGCCGTATTCAAGCAGCAGCCGGCAGCCTTGGTGTGAAAGCGGCGACAGAGTGCGTATCGACACCACGCCGCCCATCGTGTTGCGTCCGTACATAGTGCTTTGCGGACCGCGCAGCATCTGCAGGCTCTCGATGTCGGCTATGTCGAAGTCGTAGTTGTCCTTGTTGAGCACCGGCACGTTGTCGACCACCAACCCCACTACAGGCTGGTCGATGCGAGCGCCCATTCCGCGCACGTAGATTGACGACGTGATGCGCGACCCGTATTCAGGGATGTAGAAGTTTGGCACAATCGAGCTTGCGTCGCGAGCGTTGGCGATGTTGAGCCTTTCGATTTGCGCCCTTGATATCAGAGTCGACGCCGAACCCGCTGTTTCCGCGTCGGCCGACTGCTTGGCGGCAATCACCGAGATTTCTTTCAGATTTATGATAGAGTCGCCGTATTGGTTGGCGTCGAATCCAGCCTTCGCTGGTGCGGCGAAGGCGTCGGAAGCCAGCAGAGAGGCGGTTGCGAAAATGATTATTCTAACTTTCAAAACGTAACTGATTTTCGGCTGCAAAGGAACAAAAACATTACGAACCACGCAATCACAAGATTTGGTGATTTTGCGGCACAGGGTGAATGAGTGCTTTTTTGTCGATGCGATGAGAATTAATTGAAAATTAATGCCTTTTTAAGCAAAAGAATTGCTATATTTGCACGGCTTAAAAGCGCAGAATAGGGGAACAAACTGACGACCGCCGGCTTTGTCGGCTGGTTCTTAGTGTGTTAATCCGTATTGTGCGCATTGTTTAACATAGAAATTATAAGTAATTTTTAGATATGGATTTGTCAATATTTGGTATCGAAAGTACCTCGACGGCTTTGGTAGCCGTCCTCACCGGTGTCGCACTGGTGGTTTTGGGCTTGACGACGGCAGCGTTGATAGGCCCACGCTCATATGCTCCGCAAAAAGGCGAGCCTTATGAGTGCGGTATCCCTACCCGAGGAGACAGTATGGTTCAGTTCAAGGTGGGCTACTATCTGTTTGCCATTCTGTTCTTGATGTTTGACGTCGAGACAGTGTTCCTGTTTCCGTGGGCGGTGATTGCCAAAGGTATGGGCGTCGAGAGCATTCTCGCAGTGTGTGTGTTCCTGTTTGTACTCATCTTAGGCCTTGCTTACGCATGGCGGAAAGGAGCGTTGCAGTGGAAGTAAAGATTAAAGGAATGAAGTGGGAAGACTTCAACGACAACGAGTATATCGAGAACTTGGTCAACGAGCTGAAGGAAAACGGACAGAACGTAGTAGTAGGCAAGTTTGATGAGTTGATCAACTGGGGTCGCAGCAATTCTTTGTGGCCGCTGACGTTTGCCACAAGCTGCTGCGGTATTGAGTTCATCTCGCTTGGCGCCGCGCGCTACGACATGGCGCGTTTCGGATTTGAGGTGGCACGTTCAAGCCCACGCCAGGCCGACTTTATGATGGTTGCTGGCACAATCGTGCATCGTATGGCGCCGGTGTTCCGCCGCTTGTATGAGCAGCTCGCTGAGCCGAAATATGTAATCGCGGTTGGCGGCTGCGCAGTGTCGGGCGGACCGTTTAAAAACTCCTACCACGTGGTTACAGGTATTGACAAGGTTGTTCCGGTTGATGTCTACATCCCGGGATGTCCTCCTCGTCCGGAAGCGATGTTTTATGGCTTGATGCAGCTTCAACGCAAAGTCAAGGTGGAAAAATTCTTTGGCGGAGTGAACCGCAAGCGCACGCGCGAAGACTTCTTCCGCGAGAACCCAGAGATAGCGAAAGAGGAACACGTACAAGAATAAGATATTAAGGTATGGTAAAT
>ULXH01022140.1_pt1 | contig 27347 bp, 20 predicted proteins | sample 1961101 | NCBI WGS metagenome assembly ULXH01 (sample SAMEA4835833, study PRJEB28245) | human gut metagenome | biome: gut microbiome; material: fecal sample | place: Denmark | collected 2008 | reverse complement strand
ATGAAAATCTTGCGTCCTAACCGATAGACGAACGGGCCATCTGTGCTTCTGTGAGGCATTTCTCAAACACGGGTGCAAAGGTACGCATTATTTTTAAATCCGCAAGCGTTTTGCTAATTTTATTGCAAAAAAATAGAATTTTAAATTTTGCGTTTTTCTGTTGTGTGTGATTGTGTTCTTAAATTATTACACTGATAATCAGGGTTGTTACTGGTGATTTCTTAAGGTTGGTGAAGCCCGATGCTGAAGCTGATAATTAAGGTAATAAAATTTATATTCTGCGAGTAGAAAATCCAAACGTTGTTGTAAAAGTTATATTCTCAGCCTAAGAATATATATACTCAGCTTAAGTATATATAAACTTAGCCTAAGTTTTTATATACTTAAGCTGAGTATATAGAATTTAATGCGAAGTTGTAGCTTTTCTTATGCATATAGATAAGTTTATCATAACTCAAAGCAGCCAATAGCGAAACGCCTTGTTGGGTATGGCGTAACTATCAAAACAAAATCTACATTTTTGTTTTGTGACAGAAAGTATTACCTTTGTGCCACTAACATTTATAATATATATATAAGGATATGGAAAATAAATACATCACAGTGGCATATCGTCTGTATGCCATTGCCGACGGACAGAAAGAGATGATAGAAGAAGCTCCTGCTGAACACCCGTTTCAGTTCATTTCTGGCTTAGGATATACCCTCGATCGTTTCGAGAAAGAAATTACAGCTTTGAGCAAAGGTGATAACTTCGCATTTACTATTCCTTGCGCTGAAGCGTATGGCGAACGTATCGAAGAAAATGTTCAGGCAGTAGATAAAGCTATCTTTACTGACCCTGATGGTAACTTCGATTCAGAACACGTATTTACTGGTAATATTATTCCTTTGCAAGATGCCGATGGTCATCATTTCTTTGGTAACGTAGGCGAAATTACAGAAGATAAGGTAATCATCGACCTTAATCACCCGCACGCTGGAAAAGATTTGATTTTCGAAGGAACAGTTTGCGAGATGCGTACTGCTACTAAGGAAGAAGTGCAAGACCTCATCAACCAGATGAGCGGACACGGATGCGGTGGCAACTGCGGCGGCTGTGGAGGCGGTTGCGGCGATCACGAAGGCGATGGTGAATGCTGTGGCGATGGCGGTTGCGGACATTGTCATTAATTGATAAACTACGGATGCGTACGCAGTAAAAACGTACGCATCCGTTTTTTTTGTTTCCATAATTAAAAAAAGAATAATCGTGATACTGATAGCAGATAGCGGAGCTACCAAAACTGATTGGTGGATAGGATGCGGTGCCAAAGACGGACGCTTGCTACATACGCAGGGATTGAACCCTTTTCACTTGTCGCATGAGCAGATATACCGTGTGATAGCCGATGAACTTATGCCGCAAATAGAGAAAGAAGCCAAAGCGATAAGTCATGTATACTTTTACGGAGCGGGATGCTTGCCGCAGAAAACCGAAGGCATAAGTGAGGCGTTATCACATCACTTATGTAATGCCGAAGTAAGTATAGGTACCGATTTGTTAGGAGCGGCACGTGCTCTGTGTGGAAATGACAGCGGAGTAGCCTGCATATTGGGCACCGGTGCCAACTCATGTCTGTACGATGGTAGCGCTATGGTAGCAAACACCCCACCGTTGGGTTACATATTAGGTGATGAAGGCAGCGGTGCTTATCTTGGTAAGCGTTTCGTTGGCGATTGCTTAAAGGGGCTGATGCCACAAGAGCTTACGCAAGGCTTGCTTGATGAACTGCATCTCACTGTGGCGGAATTGCTCGACCGTGTGTACCGACAGCCTCAGGCTGCACGTTTTTTAGCTTCGGTAGCACCTTATATATATAAGCATAAAGACCATCCGCAGGTAAAACTTCTATTAGAAGACTGTTTTACGCAGTTCTTTGTTCGTAATGTACTGCGCTACGTAGGCCATCCGTCGCTCGGCGGAGGAGAACTGCCGCCAGTATCGTTCGTAGGTTCTGTAGCTTGGCATTTTCAAGGCGAAATTAAAGCAGCCGCACAGCGTCTCAATTTACATATTGGGCGTTTTTTGAAAGAGCCAATTTACAAATTGGTAGAATTTTATTCGGTTGTTTGATTTTATATTGCAAACAAAATACCCGTATTTTGTGACTAATATCAATTTATACTATAAAAAAACTATCATTTTATTTGCAGGTTACAAAAAAGCCTTTACCTTTGCACCCAACAAAAACAATTGAACAGAAAAAAATTAATGTTATGCTAATATCACGAATTAACCTATCAGTCTTGCATATTATTCGCGTCGTGGTGGAAAATCCAAGAGGTGTGGAAGGTTCGTGTATGTAGCTATGACATAAGGATATGTTTTAAAGCCTTTCTCACCCAGACGATGAGAGAGGCTTTTTAATTAATGAATAAGGAGAAGATAGAAATGAAACATCAGTTACGCAGTTCTATGAGTACAGAAGGTCGCCGCATGGCAGGAGCCAGAGCGCTTTGGGTGGCCAACGGAATGAAGAAGGAAATGATGGGTAAGCCCATTATCGCTATCGTCAACTCGTTTACCCAGTTTGTTCCGGGACACACTCATTTGCACGAAATCGGTCAGCAGGTAAAAGCCGAAATCGAGAAGTTGGGTTGCTTTGCTGCCGAGTTTAACACTATTGCCATCGACGATGGTATCGCTATGGGTCATGACGGTATGCTTTACTCGCTTCCTTCGCGCGATATTATCTCGGATAGCGTAGAATACATGGTGAACGCTCATAAGGCTGATGCGATGGTGTGCATTTCTAACTGCGATAAAATTACTCCGGGTATGCTGATGGCATCTATGCGTCTTAATATACCTACAGTCTTCGTTTCGGGCGGACCGATGGAGGCTGGCGAGTGGGGTGGTAAGCACCTTGATTTGATTGACGCTATGATTAAATCGGCCGACCCAACTGTGAGTGATGCCGATGTAGACCAAATAGAGCGTCACGCTTGCCCAGGCTGCGGAAGCTGCTCTGGTATGTTTACCGCCAACTCAATGAACTGCCTTAACGAGGCTATCGGTTTGGCTCTTCCGGGCAACGGTACTATCGTAGCTACTCATGCCAACCGTAAACAACTCTTCAAAGACGCGGCTCAGCTTATCGTGAAAAACGCTTATAAATATTACGAAGATGGCGACGACAGCGTGTTGCCTCGCAGCATAGCTACACGTCAGGCGTTCTTGAATGCCATGACACTCGACATCGCTATGGGTGGTTCTACAAATACCGTACTTCATTTGCTGGCTATAGCCCACGAGGCAGAAGTCGATTTCAAAATGGACGATATCGACATGCTTTCACGCCGTGTGCCGTGTCTGTGCAAGGTTGCTCCCAACACTCAGAAATATCATATACAAGATGTAAACCGTGCCGGAGGTATCATGAATATCTTAGGCGAGTTGGCAAAAGGCGGATTGCTTGATACCACGGTTACTCGTGTAGACGGCATGAAGTTAGGTGAAGCCATCGAAAAATATAACATAACTGTAGCTCAGCCCGATGCTGAGGCCATGCGCATCTATACCAGTGCGCCGGGCGGCAAGTTCAATATTGAGCTTGGTTCGCAGAACAATACATATAAAGAACTCGATACCGATCGTGCCGAAGGTTGCATTCGCGATTTGCAGCATGCTTATTCTAAAGACGGCGGATTGGCGGTATTAAAAGGAAATATTGCACAAGACGGATGTGTGGTTAAGACAGCCGGAGTAGACGAAAGCATTTGGAAGTTCTCTGGTCCTGCCAAGGTATTCGATTCGCAGGAAGCTGCTTGCGATGGCATCTTGGGCGGAAAGGTAGTGAGTGGCGATGTAGTAGTCATCACTCACGAAGGTCCTAAGGGTGGTCCGGGTATGCAGGAGATGCTTTATCCTACATCGTACATCAAGTCTAAGCATTTAGGAAAAGAATGTGCTCTCATTACCGACGGACGCTTCAGTGGCGGTACTTCGGGTTTGAGTATCGGACATATTTCTCCGGAAGCTGCTGCCGGTGGCAATATCGGTAAGATAGTAGATGGTGACATCATAGAGATAGATATCCCCGGACGTAGCATTAATGTTAAGTTGACCGAAGAAGAGTTGGCTGCACGTCCGATGGCACCCGTTACACGCGACCGTAAAGTGTCGAAAGCACTTCGCGCATATGCAGCTATGGTAAGTTCGGCCGATAAGGGTGGAGTTAGAATTATTTAAGTAAGGAGCGATTTATGGCTAAAGAAAAGATAACAGGAGCGGAAGCGTTGATGCGTTCATTAGAGCATCAAGGGGTAACTACCTTGTTTGGTTATCCAGGAGGGGCTATCATGCCTACATTCGATGCGCTTTACGATCATCGCGACCGATTGAATCATATACTTGTTCGTCATGAACAGGGAGCGGCTCATGCTGCACAAGGTTATGCTCGCGTGTCGGGCAAGGTGGGTGTTTGTCTTGTTACAAGCGGTCCTGGCGCTACAAATACCATTACTGGTGTAGCCGATGCAATGATTGACAGTACGCCTATCGTTGTTATAGCCGGACAGGTTGGCGCATCACTGTTGGGAACCGACGCTTTTCAGGAAGTCGATTTGGTGGGCATTACTCAGCCTATCACCAAGTGGAGCTATCAGATTCGTCGTGCCGAAGATGTAGCGTGGGCAGTAGCTCGTGCTTTCTATATCGCAAAGAACGGACGTCCCGGACCGGTAGTGCTCGACTTTGCAAAGAACGCACAGACCGATCTTACAGATTTTGAACCAGCCGACGTTGATTTCATCCGCAGCTACGATGCTGATCCAGAAACCGACCCTAAGGCGTTGGCCGAAGCGGTTGCTTTGATAAACGAAGCTAAGAAACCTTTCGTCTTGGTAGGTCAAGGCGTAGAACTGGGCAATGCTCAAGAAGAACTTCGCACATTTGTAGAAAAAGCGGATATCCCCTGTGGATGCACATTGCTTGGCTTGTCGGCATTGCCGTCCGATCATCGCCTTAACAAAGGTATGCTGGGAATGCACGGAAACTTAGGTCCTAATGTCAAGACCAACGAGTGCGATGTTCTTATAGCAGTAGGTATGCGTTTTGACGACCGTGTAACCGGAAAGCTCGAAACCTACGCTCGTCAGGCTAAGGTTATTCATTTGGATATAGATCCGTCGGAGATTGGAAAGAACGTAGCGGTAGATGTTCCCGTATTGGGCAACTGTAAGCGTACTCTGAAAATGCTGACAGAGCTGATACAGCAACACAAGCATACCGAATGGATAGATAGCTTTAAGCAGTACGAACAGAAAGAGTTCGAGCATGTTATAGAGCCAGAAGTTTATCCTTCAGAAGGTCCTATCAACATGGGCGAAGTGATAAACGCAGTGAGCGAAGCCACTCATCAGCAAGCCATATTGGTGACCGACGTTGGTCAGAACCAGATGATGGCATGCCGTTATTTCAAGTTCTCCAAGCCACGTAGCTTGGTAACTTCGGGCGGTATGGGAACCATGGGATTCAGCCTTCCGGCTGCTGTAGGAGCTACCTTCGGATGCAAAGACCGTACGGTTTGCGCTTTCATGGGCGATGGCGGATTGCAGATGAACCTTCAAGAGCTTGGCACCATTATGGAACAGAAAGCTCCGGTGAAAATAATTCTACTGAACAATAATTTCTTGGGAAATGTGCGTCAGTGGCAAGCCATGTTCTTCCACCGTCGTTACTCGTTCACCCCAATGATGAACCCCGACTATATGCAGATTGCCTCTGCCTATGGCATCGCCTCTCGTCGTGTAATGGAGCGCGAAGAATTGGCTGCCGGCATAGAAGAAATGCTGAAGACAGACGGACCGTTCTTACTTGAGGTATGTGTGATAGAAGAAGGCAATGTATTGCCGATGACTCCTCCGGGAAGTTCGGTAAACTATATGATGCTGGATTTGGATTGTTAAAACAGGAGAGTAGAATTATGGATAATAAGAAATTATATACGATAATTGTTCATTCCGAGAATATTGCAGGTTTGCTTAATCAGGTAACTGCGGTGTTTACTCGCCAGCAGCTCAATATAGAAAGCCTTAACGTTTCGGCATCGTCTATTAAGGGCGTACATAAATATACCATTACTTGTTGGTGCACTCCGGCTCTTATAGAAAAGGTGGTAAAGCAGATAGAAAAGAAGATGGATGTAATCCAGGCTCACTATTTTACTGACGATGAAATCTTCCTTCGCGAGGAGGCTCTTTATAAAGTGTCAACTCCCGAGTTTCAGGCTTCGCCAGAACCGTCTAAGATAGTACGTCGTTACGGTGCCCATATCGTAGAGGTGAATCCGGTGTTCTCTATTGTAGAGATGACAGGCATGAGCGATGATATAACAAATCTTTACGATGACTTGTGTGCTCAGAATTGCGTGTTGCAGTTTGTGCGTTCGGGCAGAATAGCCGTATCTACCAGTTGCTTTGAACGTGTAAACGAGTATCTGGCTCATCGCGAAGAACGTTATAAAGCCGATAAGGAATGAATAAAAAATAAATGTAGTCATGACCGAAAAAGAAAACAATAAAGTTGGCACATATCCGTTTGTGGTAGAGCCGTTTCACGCTGATTTTACAGGCAAGCTCACCATGGGGATATTAGGCAACCATTTGCTGAACTGCGCCGGATTTCATGCTGCCGACAGGGGCTTTGGCATTGCTACCCTCAATGAGGACCATTTTACATGGGTACTCTCTCGACTGGCGGTAGAGATTACTGGCGAGATGCCTTCGGCTTACGATAAGTTCAGCATCGAAACGTGGGTAGAAAACGTTTATAAGCTTTTTACCGACCGCGATTTCGCCATCATCAACGCTAAGGGCGAGCCTATAGGATACGCTCGTTCGGTATGGGCGATGATAGGAATGGAAACCCGTAAACCAGCCGACTTGCTTACGCTGCATGGCGGAGGCATCACCAATTATATCTGCACCGAGAAGGAGTGTCCTATCGACAAACCTGGCAGGGTAAAGGTGACAACTGCCGAACCCGATGCACGCGTGATGGCGCGATATAGCGACATCGACATTAACGGTCATGTAAACAGTATTCGCTACATAGAACATATACTCGACCTCTTTCCGCTGTCGATGTTCAGCGAGCGACGCCTGAAGCGTTTCGAAGTGGCATACGTGGCAGAGAGCTATTTTGGTGACGAACTGTCATTCTATAAGGAGCAGAAGTCGGAAAACGAGTTCGATGTAGAAATAAAGAAGAACGACCGCGAAACGGTAGTTCGCAGTAAAGTGATATTTCAAAATATTTAAATAACCAGTTATTAGTAACGGCGGCCCTTTGGGGTTGCATTAAAAGATTGTGTAATTATGGCAAAAATGAATTTTGGCGGGGTAATCGAAAACGTAGAAACCCGTGAAGAGTTTCCTTTGGACAAAGCGCGTGAAGTATTGAAAGACGAAACTATCGCCGTTATCGGTTATGGTGTTCAGGGTCCTGGTCAGTCATTGAACTTGCGCGACAATGGTTTCAATGTTATCGTCGGACAGCGTCCGGGTAAGACATACGAAAAGGCTGTTGCCGACGGATGGGTTCCGGGTGAAACTTTGTTTGGCATCAAAGAAGCATGCGAACGTGCCACTATCATTGCCGTTCTGTTGTCGGATGCAGCACAGATTGCTGTATGGCCTACTATTAAAGAAACACTTACTCCGGGTAAGGCATTATATTTCTCTCATGGTTTCGCTATCAACTGGAACGACCGTACAGGCGTAGTTCCTCCTGCCGATGTAGACGTTATCATGGTAGCTCCTAAGGGTTCGGGTACTTCTTTGCGTACTATGTTCCTCGAAGGTCGTGGTTTGAACTCTTCTTACGCTATCTATCAGGATGCTACTGGCAAGGCATGGGATCGTGTCATCGCTATGGGTATCGGTATCGGTTCTGGTTACTTGTTCGAAACTACTTTCAAGCGCGAAGCTACTTCAGACTTGACTGGCGAACGTGGTACTTTGATGGGTGCTATTCAGGGATTGCTGTTGGCTCAGTACGAAACATTACGCGAGCACGGACACACTCCTTCTGAAGCATTCAACGAAACTGTAGAAGAGTTGACTCAGTCTTTGATGCCGCTGTTTGCTGCTAAGGGTATGGACTGGATGTACGCTAACTGTTCTACTACAGCTCAGCGTGGTGCTTTAGACTGGATGGTTCCGTTCCACGATGCTACTAAGCCTGTATTCGAGAAATTGTATAAATCAGTTTCAGACGGTATTGAAGCTCAGCGTTCTATCGACTCTAACTCTCAGCCCGATTATCGTGAAAAACTGAATGCTGAATTGAAGGCATTGCACGATAGCGAAATGTGGCAGACTGGTGCTGTAGTTCGTAAACTTCGTCCTGAAAACAATTAATATTTAGTTTGTTAAGGGTAATATAAAATCCCGGCATCGGATGTTTCATTTTATGAAGCTGTCCGATGCCGGGATTATTTGTTTTTGTAGGTGGGTTTCATTTAAAGATATTATGTTACATTTGTAATCTACAATTAATAAAACAAGACTAATGATTATGAAATCACCGTGGGCATGGGTCCCGTCTCTATATTTTGCCGAAGGGCTTCCGTATGTAGTTATCACTACTTTATCGCTTGTAATGTATAAGTGTATGGGCATTTCGAATGCCGAAATAGCTTTCTATACCAGTTGGCTTAACCTGCCGTGGGTTATAAAACCGCTGTGGAGTCCGTTTGTAGATTTGCTGCGCACCAAGCGTTTTTGGATTATATCCATGCAACTTCTTTTGGGGGCTGGTATGGCAGGAATCGCCTTTACATTGCCTACCGGTTATTTCTTCCAACTTTCGTTAGCCATATTCTGGCTTATGGCATTCAGTTCGGCTACTCACGATATAGCTGCCGACGGTTTTTATATCTTGGGCTTGACCGACCATCAACAAGCGTTTTTTGTGGGCATACGCAGCACGTTCTATAGGTTGGCACTCATTGCCGGTCAGGGATTGCTCATTATGCTGGCTGGCAAATTAGAGGTGGTTACAGCCAATGTGCCTTATGCGTGGAGCATAACTCTTTTCATAGCAGCGGGACTGATGATGGCTATGTGGGCGTATCACTCGGTGGCATTGCCTCGTCCCGATGGCGATGTACCTGCTTGCTCGGTTACTGCATCTACGCTACTACACGAGTTTATGCGCACATTCCGTTCTTTCTTCCGAAAAGAAGGTGCACTTGTAGCAGTGCTGTTCATGTTGCTCTATCGTTTGCCCGAAGCTCAGTTGGTTAAGATGGAGATACCTTTCTTAAAAGATACATTGTCGGCAGGCGGACTGGGACTCTCTACCGCACAGATAGGAGTTACGCAGGGTACAGTTGGAATTATAGGATTGGTGATAGGAGGTATAATAGGCGGATTGATGGTGTCTCGCCACGGCTTGCGCCGACTGATGTGGTGGATGGTATGTGCCATATCTCTGCCCGATGCAGTATTTGTTTACCTCAGTTATTTCCCCGAAACTCCGTTGCTGTGGATTAACGTATGCGTGTTCATAGAGCAGTTGGGATATGGTTTCGGTTTTACTGCCTACATGATGTTTATGATATACTTTTCGCGTGGAAAACATAGCACTGCCCATTATGCCATCTGTACTGCATTTATGGCGCTTGGCATGATGCTACCGGGCATGGCTGCCGGATGGATTCAGGAAGCCTTGGGTTACACCGGCTTTTTCTGGTGGATAATGTTATGTTGTGGCGCTACGTTCGGCGTTACGGCTTTGCTCGATATAGACCCCGAGTTTGGTAAGAAGTAGGCGGTCTTTTGACACAAGGCGATTCGCTAAAAACCATTCGCATATTGCAGACCTGCGAATCGTATTCTTTCATTTGAATCATCGCATTCTTTCGCTTCAATCATAACATTCTTTTTTTACCCCTTCAGAATGTGCTGAAAAAATCCCACTATCAGCGGCTCAATGTGTGGAGTGCCGATAGTGGGATTTTATGTTTTAAAGAGAAACTCTCTTTAGTTCTGCTTGAGATTATGGATTAGGAGTAGCGTCATCCGGTGTATAAGGAACGTCTATGTCGCTGTTGGTGGCTGTTTTCCAGTCTTCAACAGTTGCATCAAGTTTAACTTGATCTACCGCGATGGTGAAAGTCAAGTTATAAGCTTTACCTTGCTGCATAATACCTGCCGGAAGGTATACAGTCTTTGTAGCGGAAGTCTTAGAGTATCCGTCTTCCAGATTGCCGTCTTCGGTGATGATATCGTATGTGATAGTAGCTGAGGTAGAGTTTGCTTCCAAACCAACAAGTTTACCTTTAGCATCTACATTTTCTGATGGAATTAAGAAAAGGTATTCCTGTTTACTACCTGTTTTTTTGAGCAAATTAACAGGGTTTTGTCCTTCCAAAGCGATACCTTTATTAGAGTTTGCATCTATTACATTTTTGTTTGATATAGTCCATGTGTCACTACTCCAATTAAGAATAGATTGAATGTCGATTGGACTCTTTGCTTTTACGTGACCTATCCAATCACTGTCTATTATACCTTGATGAAATTTGTACTTAGCTTTAGTGTAGAATTCACCACCATTGTTAAGTTTTATGCTGCGGATTACCACTTTTGTCTTATTTGCAGCACCAACAGCGTCAAATACATCTTCGCTTACTTTGGCTTGTAGACTTATACGAGTCATTTCATGCTTAAATTCGAGCTTTACTACGTCTATCTTAGCTGTCATTGCTGGTGAAGCAGCTACAAAGTCTACCATTTTTGTTAAGTCACCATCTTCAGGGAGTGAAACTTCTACATAGGGTAGTCCTTTTTCTGTATTCTTGGAAAGTTTGGTAAGACCATTGGAATCGTCAGAATACGGTGAGTATGCAAAGAATCTTAAGTGGTCGTATGACATTGTTGGCCAGTATTTTACTGGACTATAAGTCCACGCAGTTCCTTCTTTAATAACGGCTTGATTGTACATAAATTCAGGGAAGTCGTCATTATTATAATAAGCCGATACACCAAACTTAGTAAGATTTTCTGTAGTTATGATAGTACCACGAGATCCTTGAGCGTCACGTCCTAAGTACACTCCGAATTCTATAGGGTCTCCTTGCTTGGTATTATTTCCTCCAATTTCATCATTCGAGCAACTTGTCATTGTCAGAGCTGCGCAGGCGATGACTCCCATAATATAGTTCTTTTTCATATTCAGTTATTGTTGCGTTTTTGATTCTGTTTTATTCTGTTTTGTTGCGTCGTCTGGAGAATAAGGAACGTTTATGTTGCTATCTGAAGCTGGTTCATCCCATCCTTTAACTTCTGCGTTTAGCACAATTTCATCTAATTTGATGGTGAATATATAATTGTAAGAAATTCCTTGCTTCAAAGTACCTGCTGGCAATAAAACAGTCTTTGTAGCATTAGTACAAGAATAACCAACTGCAAGTTTACTGTCTTCTGTTACTATATCGTATTCGATGGTGGCTGTTGCTTTTCCGTCTGTTAAATTGGCTACTGGAATAAGGAATAGATATTGATTGTCTTTAAATAGAGGAACAGGGTCAGTGTTTACTAATTTAATGCCAGCTTCTCCTTCTTGATAATTACCGCTTCCGCTTTCACCTTTTGCACCTGTAACTTTAATAGTTTCTTTTTTCATGACTTTATTCAAGTCTAAGCTGTAAGCTGTAGCATTATATGGAGTAGTCCATGTACCTCTTTCTCCATTTGTTGTAGGGAATGTATATGTTCCCGACTTATAGAATTGTCCTTTATCATTGAATGTTACATTCTTGATAACGACAAATGTTTTGTGCTTGGGATCAGCGTCATATACCGATTTATCAAGCTTTGCTTGTACCTTAACACGAGTCATTTCATGAAGCAATGTGAAACTTACATTTGTGCCTTTGTCATGAGTCTTATTCATCTGTACCGCAGCTACAAAGTCAATTGTTTTAGATGGATCATCATCTGGCAAAGTGATTGTTGCTGTAGGTGCACCAGTTACATTGTTTTTAGAAAGTACAATGCCGTTAGCATCGCCACCTTCTACGTATGGAGCATATGCAAAGAAAGAAACTTTGTCGCCTACTTTAGTCGGCCAGTATTTTACTGGAGTGTATTCCCAATTAGTACCGTTATGTGTAACTTTCTGATTCCACATAAAGTTAGGCTTATTGGTTTTGGCGAAATCAGCTTGTTCGGTATAATAAGCCAATACGCCAAAACCGCTAGTCTTTATAGATGTGGTAGAGGTTTCTGTACCACGAGAACCTTGCGCATTGCGTCCAAGGTAAGTGCTGAACTCGATAGCGTTATTTCCTTGCGACTGCTGAGGAGCATTGATTTCATCATTCGAACAACCCGTCATTGTGAGAGCTGCACAGGCGATGAGGCCCATAAAATAATTCTGTTTCATGTTAATTTTTCGTTTAGTGGTTTATTATAATGTTATATTTTTCTTTGTTTATACACCTATGTCAAAGTTTTCTTCCTTTCCCCAATCGTCTACCTTTGCGTCGAATCCTCCAGCAGTTCCTCCTTCGGGCTTCACGTCGGGCAGTGGGTCGGCTATCTCTTTATCAATACGGAGAGATAACTCATTGTCTGTATCTTGTATAAAGCTGTCGCCCACCTTAAAGGTGTAGTTCAGCTTCGTCTTGTTGTCTACCAGCAGAAATGATACGGTCAAGGTGTTTTCTTCGGCTTCGCCTTTATGTGAGTGTGGCAGTCCGAAACTTCGTATCTTAGTGGTAACCACGCCTTGCGTAGGGTTGATTTTGTCGGTTGTAATCGACCAGTTTTCTAACAACTGCGTGCCCTTCTGTGCGGAAGTTCTCTGTTGCCCAAGTTCATATCCCGTCGCCATTCCGTTTAGCGAGGCACGTACCGAGCGCAGATTGTATATTCCCTTCAGGTAGACATTTACCGTGATGGTATATATAATGTTCTGCGGTACAAGTGTACCCAATATGTTGGTTTCCGGTGCCGGCTTTGAACCATGTAATATGTTGGTGGCTTCTACCATCTCTCGGGTCACCTCAAGCGTGCCGCTCACCGTAGTACCTATCCATTCGGGAGCTGTTATTACTTGCTCTTCATCGGTGCGGGCATTATACCAGCGCGAAGACTGCGTGTTGGCGTATACCGCTGCCGTCTGCAGGTTCTCCATTCCGGAAAATGATACTGAGCCGAATTCCGACGGACTCTGGTTGTACACCATCGCCCGATATTTACCCACCGCAAGGTCGGTTTCTACAAAAGCGGTATTGTTAGACAGCACCGTCTGCTGATTTCCTCCTCCTTCGGTAGAGTAGAACAATACAGACATCCCCGTGGGCTTCTCCACACGGAACTGACTCCAGTCTACATTCACCCTTACACGAGCCTTATGCGGATGCGTATAGCACAAGTCCTTATGTCTGCACGCCGAGAACAGCATAGCCATCGGTATCAGGAGCAACAGACCGATTATCGTTTTTAAACTCATCGCTTGTCTCCTTTCCGGACGTTATATCCTCGTCCTAACAGCCATACAAGTGAAACCTCAGCCTTGGTAGGTCCTATGTAATGCCTGTTTTTGGTGCATTGCCATACGTAGCACTCTTCCATAGGCAGATATTCTTTATATACTCCACCCAGATAGCCTACGCCCACACTGAAATCAAGGTTCAGCCTCTTGGCTATAGGCATGGAGTAGCCGTATGACAGTCCCGCAGCATAACTCCATTTATCGCCCAGATAGCCTCGTCCGCCTCTTTCAAAGTCGTACGTAATTATCTGTCCGTACACCCCTACGTGATGCCCGGTAAGCACTCTGCGTCCAGGCTTTCCAAACCAACGGCGCACCTCAATATCTCCACCGTATGTACGCCAGTAGTTATGACGCTTGTCGCTCTTCCACCAAGCATACATCCATGCCGCCGATACCGACCAATCGTCGCCAAACGGAAGTTCCACGCCTGCATTTGGCACGCATAGCGCATCGTATAGCAAGTTGGTCTTTACCGCCAATACTATTCCGTCTTTCTGCTTTTTTACTTCTGGGGGATATGTTGTTTCTGTGATTTCCTTTATTATTACGGTATCTACATCCGCAGGCTCTACTGTCGTTACGCTGTCGGGCAGTACTGTTATAGGCTCTGGCATCTTCTGCGTATAGAATACACATATAATGGAGTTACGTAATCTGGTATAGTAGGTAGTCTTTAGATAACCGTAGCATGGCATTCGTCTCAGCTCAAGCTTCTTCTGGTCCTTGGTCTGCGTGCCGTTCAGTATTGTCATTATGCGCTCTTTCGTCTTCGCGTCAAGCTTTTCATCGCTTGCCACGAAAGACTTCAGTCCATCCCACGATTCGCCTTCAGCGTCTACCTTGAAGCCTCTTTCGCCAGACGGCAGTAGTTGGTCTACCAACTTGCGTGCTGCCGAAGCGCGTTCGGTAGACAGCCAGTTATTGAAAGTCGTGTTACCTTCGGGCGAAGCCCAAGAGCGTATGGCTATACGTTTTATATGTTCTGAACCTACGGAATCGAGTGCCGTTCGAAATGCGGCGATGGCATCGGAGTTACCCATGTATTGAGAGTCGATAGTAGTTTTACTAATGCGGAAGTTGATGATACACGTCAGGCTGTCTGCGTTCTCCGGAGCGGCACACCATGCCTTAGCTCCGGCCAACAATATGGCTAACCATAAAATGCGTTTATTTTTGTTGATCCATTCGTTAAAACTACTCATATGTTTAATGTCTAGTTTTACTTTTTGCGATAGTTTAATTCTATGTGTTATTTCTCTCTTTGCCCTATTTATCTTGTGGAGAATTCGTTTTTTTTAACCGGGCGCAAAGATAAAAAATAAGTTTTTAGACAAACAAATGTCTTATGGTTTAAAATGTGAAATGATTATAAAAAAGTTGTTGAGCCTTAATTACCCCCCCCCATTTTTGTAATTGTAATTGTTGTTTTATGGGCTTGGTTTTCCGCTTTTCTCTTTGCTGTAAGCTATTCTTTGAAAGTATATTGCGATATATTTGTTTGGAGTATTGCGGAATATTCATTTTCTTTGCATACAACGAATAATAAAACGCAGAACTATGGCTATTATTGCAAATCCTATTTACGATTCGGTATTCAAATTCCTGTTAGAGGATAACCGCGTGGCGCGTATTCTGCTATCGGCTCTTCTGAAGAGGGAGGTGAGAGATGTGCAGATGCGACGTAACGAGTATAGCAATCTGCAGCAAACTCGTATCTCTATCTTCCGCATAGATTTCTCGGCTAAGATAGTGGACGACGAGGGTAAGGAGCAACTTGTGCTTATAGAACTGCAGAAGACGTGGCTGGCTACAGAAACATTGCGCTTCCGCCAGTATCTGGGTACACATTATCTTGATAAGACTAATGTTAAGGAAGAGACGAACGGAAAGTTTGGTCTGCCTATTATCTCTATTTATATATTGGGACATAAGTTGGGCGACTTGCAGGAGCCTGTGGTATATGTGCGCCGTCATTATCTGGACTATGACGACCGTCGCATAGAAAAAGGTGTGCCAGACCCGTTTATAGAGAGCCTTACTCACGATAGTATAATAGTGCAGATACCTTATCTGAAAGGTCGTGCCCGTAACCATCTGGAACGTATGCTTTCTGTTTTCGATCAAGATTATCGCATTTCGGACGATGACCATCTGCTAAATATCAACGAGGAAGGAATGAAGGGCGATGAGTTGCTTTTAGTTCATCGCTTGGTGCTTGCTGCAACAAGGCCTGAGGTGCGCCGCGATATGGCGGTAGAAGATGAAATCCTTTCAGAAATAGAGGCTCGTGATACTACTATCATGATGAAAGATAAAGTCATCGAGCAGAAGAACAAGGACATCGAGCAGAAAGACAAGGACATTGAGCAGAAGAACAAGGACATCGAGCAGAAGAACAAGGACATCGAGCAGAAGAACAAGGACATTGAGCAGAAAGACAAGACTATAGAGCAACTTATTGAGCAGAAAGATAGCTTGCTTCGCGGTATGGTAAGAAACCTTGCGGATAAAGGAATATCAGTAGCTGATATAGCCTCTATCGTTTCTATAAGCGAAAGCGAAGTAGAGAAACTGCTTTAATAATTTGATATAAAAGAGATATCCCACTATTGGTGTACTTTATGAGTCATCAATAGTGGGATATTCTTTTATGCTGTTACTGAGTGAGATTACTTCAGCTTCTCCAGAGCCTGACGGGTTTTGTCTAGTTCCTTGTCAGGGTCGCCGGTCAGTTTTAGATATTCTTCTAAGTTTTGAAGCAACTTGATGGCAAGGTCTTTTCGGCCAAGTTCAACGAGTTTTTCTGATGCTGGAATGGCGATGTTGGTGCCACGGTCTAACGCATAGAAGAAATTTAGCCACTCAATGTATTTTTGCTTCAGTTGCTCCGATTGCGGTGCGTGGATGTCCCAGTAATAGCCGGCGGCGTTATAGAGGGTAGTAGAGAGCAACTTGTTCTTCACTCCGCTAAATAGCTTCATAAAGCTTCGGCTTTGCTCTATATCGTGCTTCTTCTCCGCACTGACGGTATCAGATTTTAGAAGGTCGGAATAATACTTCTCTTCGGCATCCGAACGAGCTATGAGTGAGTCGGTAGGGTTTTCTGCCATCTTTTTTTGCAGATAGGGAAGGAATACCTTCTCGAATTCTGGATTGTACTTGTTGCGCATGTAGAACGACATCTTTAGTTGCTCTGATGCCAGATATGACATGCCACCGCCCATAGATGCGCCTACACCGTTATCATCGTTGGTTGGGTCGAAGGCGATAAGTTTATCCTTTATTGTCATCAGTTGCTCGAACTCTACTTTTTTGTTGCCTTCGGTGCTCTGCGCTATGAATGTGCTCATCGCCTTCATTATGGCTTTGTTAAGTTGCATTCCCGTTTTCTTGTCCATACCGCTCAGTATAGTTACCAGGCGATTGATAAGCGGAAGGTCGTACACTGTGAGGTTCTGAATCCACGTAAGGTTTTCTTTCAGCGTAAGCTCATTATCTGGCAGTTGGTTGAGCAAGTCGTTTAACGGCTGTCCGCCCTTCTCGCCAAATTCGCTTCGTGCTTGGCAGTATCCTTTCAGGAACTCTACATCGTTCTTTCCTGACTTATATTCGGCATCCATCTTTTCTATCTGAGGCAATAGCGAATAGTTTTTTACCGCCTTTGCGCCTTCGCGTAGTAAACTGCGTACCGTCTGTACACCCATAAAGCTTGATACCAGTTTTCCTTCGCCAGTAACAAACAGACAAGTAGGGTATGCAGAAACATTGAACTGCGAAGCTATTTTTATACCTTCACCCTTCTCGGCATCTACCTTATAGTTTACGAAGTGTTCGTTGAAGTAGTCGCCTGCCTCTTTCTGGGTGAAAATCTCTTTCGCCATCTTTTTGCAAGGACCGCACCATGAGGTATACACATCTATGAATACCGGACAATTCTTCTCCTTGGCCAACTTCAGCACATCGTTCCATGCGCCCTCATTAAACACTATGCCTTGTGCTTTAACCATCAGGGCACAGAGTAATATGCAGGGTATTAAAAAGAGTCTTTTCATATTATTTTTATTTGCAGAGTTTGGCTACTTCTTGCTCTAACGCTTCACCGCGAGCCTTTGTAGATACTATTTTTCCTTCCTTGTCTATCAAGAACATGGCAGGCACGCCCGTTACTTTATATAACTGTGCTACCGGACATTTCCATCCTTTCAAAGCTGATACGTGCAGCCAGTTGAGCTGATGCTTCTCTATAGCCTGAGTCCATTTGTCTTTCTTATCATCTACAGATACGGATAGAACCTCGAAGCCTTTGTCGTGATACTTGGCATACACTTTTTTGATGTTTGGGGCCTCGCGCAGACAAGGTCCGCACCATGAAGCCCAAAAGTCGATGAGTACACACTTGCCTCTAAGCGACGATAGGGTGATAGGTTTTCCATCGGGTGTGTTCAGAGTGAAATTAGGAGCTATGCGTCCTACACCGATAGCAGAATATCCGGCGATGGTGGCCTTCAGTTCCTTACCTAAGTTGGACTGCTTTACGCGGTTACTCAACTTATTATATCCAGCCTTGATTTCTGCCAACGGTCTATCCTTGGCGAAATGTTTGTTAAGGATGATGGCACTTACGTAACTATCAGTGTTTTCGTTTACTATCTTTTCGAATACTTCTTTAGTATGGTCTTTTGCCGAAGTAAACAGATAACCTATACTGTCTGCCAAAGCTTTATTCTCTGGAGCGTTTACATCTTTGCCTTGTCCCATGAAAGAAATGGCGAGCATGGTATACATCTCTTGTGTGAGGGCATTGTTCATCTCTGCCAGTAACTGCTGGTCTTTGTCGCCTGTCACCTTGATGTCGCCTGTCTTTATTTGTTTGCCCATAAACTCTTGGGTCGTGGTGGTGTAGCTTACTTTTATGGGATTCTCGTCGAGTAAGAACGCCTGATGCTTTCTTCCTATGAAGATGCTTAGCGGCTTAATGGAGTCAAGTTTGCCAGTAAGTTTAAACTGTCCGTTCTCTATAATGGTAGAGTCGGAGTAGAAGATATCTTTTTTGCTTCTCAGTTCGCCTATATACACCTTCTTACCATCCATATCGGCAGCTGTACCTTCTATCAGATAGTTTTGTGCCCCCAGCGAGCCGCATCCTAATGCGGCTACAGCAAGGGCGAATATTGCTTTTTTCATACGTCAATTTCTTTTAAAGTACTCTTCCATTTCCTTACGCTTCTGTGCATCGAGTTCATTGTATTTCTCTGCTTGCTGCTCTGCCAATTTCTTGTTGCCAAGCTTAGAGTTGATAACCGACATAGTTTTATACATGTGATAAGAGAATTGCGGATTCTTATCGTTTTCGGTCAACTTATATTCTTCCAGCTTAGCCAACATCTCTTTCAATAGTTTCTTGTCGTTGCTCTTGGCAGACATATATTCTATGTAGTTTTGCAGATGGTAAGAATAGAATCCTGTAAGACCCATATTGGCGCAGTCGGTTATATACTTCCATGCTTCCGGATAATTACCGTCTATTAATAAGCGATGGATAAAGAACTTGGCCTTAGTTTCGTTATATTTATTAAGGCTGGCGCGAGAGATGAAATTCAGCATTTTATCTTCTTGAGCTTTGTCGTTAACTAACGGCAGGTATTCACCCTGATCGTTTTTAGATAGTCTTATCAAGCGACTTACTTCTGCATGGATAGGACCTTCCAGTTGGCGGTTGATGCGATAGCGGTCGCGGTGAAGTTTATAAGTAAAGCGGTCGGCATTCTGTACAACATAGTTGAAAGCCGGCGAGTTAACATCTTTGATTGTAGGACCAAGTACTTCCCAAACATCGTCTTTATCCAACTCTTTCAGTTCTATGCGAGAAAGATAATCGTTGGCAACTACTGTAACAGAGTCTTTCAAGAAAGCACCCTGCAAGCTGCTGATATAAGCCTTGATAAACGGAAAGTCGCGTTCGCCTTTCTTGTATCGTTCGCCCAATGAGAAGAGGTCGTTACCTGCCGAAGCGTTTTTGATGCCCTCTATTAGTTTTTCGGGTTCTTGATAACCAGCCATCTGCTGTAGTACTTTACCGTCTTGGTCTATAAGTAATAGAGTAGGGAAGCCTATGATATACTTTTTATATTTATTGTAAAGCATCTTACCATCGCCTTTCTCCATATCATATTGCACATTGATGAAGCGATGGTTGAAGAAATCGCCCACTTTTTCTTGCGGAAACACATCGCGAGCCAACGCCTTACACGGACCGCACCACACGGTGTAGCAATCCATGAAAATCAGCTTGTTTTCTTTCTTGGCCAGTGCCACGATGCTTTCCCAGCTCTCGTTTTTGTGAAACTGTATGCCTTTGTTTTCTTGAGCCGATACGTTGATAAACAGTCCTGCTAAGAACACTATAGACAGGAACAACAAAAGTCTCTTTTTCATTTCGTTATTAGGTGTTTTATTAAAAGGCATCACAGGGCCTGGCACATGCCAAGTCCTGTGAACTCCTTTTTTGTGAATGATTTTATTTATCTTCAGGATAAGCGAAGTCTTCTATCGTAACCTTGTCATCAGGGTATTTAGCGTTCTGCTTTGCGATGAGGTCTTCGTTCTGATATGTCTTCTGATACTCTATCAGCACTTTTGCACGTCGGGCGATGCGCCAATAATACTGAGTGCGTTGGCGGATATAACTACCCGGCTTGTTGCCTATAAAGTCAAGATATCCCGCATAGTCTTGCGCATCAGACGGAAGCTTGGCTCCCATAGTAGCACCGTTAACCATATATCCTAACACCTGAAGTATGTGCAGGTTCTTGGCGGTAGCATCGTTTGGATCTACAAAGTCTGGATATACCTTTTGCTCTTTTTCCAATTCAGGATCGGTATCTTTCCATCCTGTGCCGCCCGGTTTAAGAGGCATAGACGGCAAGTTGAACGCGCACGCTACTTTCAAGTTGATGAAATCTGTAGGTTGCGGGTTGAGCGATTCGAAGAATATCTTAGCAAACACTGTATTTGTTTCTGTTTTGAATTTAGAAACTCTGTAAGCATCTCCATCTTCGTCGGCATATCCTATAATCATATTGTCCTGATTATTGTTTATAGCAACAATGCAACCAGAACTTTCATCGGCTTTCTTGTAGAGCTGCTTGGTAAGGAAGATGCGGTAGGGCAGACGTTCGGCCAAGAAATCGTCAGAGAAGCCATCGAACAACTGCGTTTTTAGGTTATCTACCATCTCTTCTACAGCGATAGAGTCTTCGCGGTTGCTGATATCGAACTTCTTAAAGCCGTTAGTCAATTTGCTTGACCATAGCCATGTGGGGTCGTTATCGTTAAACTTATACAGTATAGCCGTATTATATTTTTGATACCATTTATAGATTACGGTATCGGCGTGAATAGAACTTTTTGTCAAAGCCAAGTTCGCTTCATATTCTGGACTGATGTCGATAGACGGAGTCAAGTCGTCTTCTCCACACGATGCCAATGAGAGGCATCCTATTGCCATGAGCGTATATAAAAGATTCTTTTTCATGATTCGTAAGTTTTAATGTTACTGGGCGTTGATGTCTCTACGTTCGTATTTTTCAATCTTTGTGTTATAATTGGTTTCGCTCTTAGGCAATGCCAATGTATAGTTCTTGTCGCCTTGTTCCAATACGTAAGTCTCTTCGGCTGCATTAGGAGCAGAGCGGTACTTATGTACCAGACGAGGCATACCTTCACGACGGAGGTCGAACCAGCGATGCATTTCGTCGAAGCAGAGTTCGCGGCGGCGTTCCTGCCAAGTGAACTTCAGTAAATCGTCGGCTGAGGCGAAGTCGGCAGCTGTCTTTTCTACGTAAGTATCGGCAGTGAAACGCGACTTACGAAGCTCGTTGAGCAAACTGATGCCCTTTGCTTCGTTTTCGCTACCGCCTTTGCGGATGTAGGCTTCTGCCAAGTTAAGGAAAAGCTCAGCCGAGCGGAATGCTTCTTTGTAGCAGTCTCTGCTGTACATCGAATTGTGTTTTGTTGGGGTGTGGATGTATTTCAGCATAGTTCCGTCTGTTTTGGTAACATCTTGCATAAAGAATGCATACTGACGGTTATCACCTTCTTCGTATTGATTGAACAAGTCTTCGGCATTGGTTTGCGATGTAGCGAACGACGGTCCGTCAATGTAAGCTATGAACGATGAAATGTACTTGTGTGGGTTGTCTAAAGTACCGCCGAAGTTGAATAGTATTTCGGGGTTGCTCTTTTTGATGAAACTATAATGTGGACTAGACTCTGCTTGGGTCTGTATCATCATTTCTTCGGGTGTCAACTTGCCAATGTTGTCAAGCGTCAGTTGGGTAGCGTACAGCTTCTCGCCGTAAGTAATGGCATCGTCCCAGTTCTCGGTGTACAGAGCCACACGTGTTTTCAGCAACAAAGCTGCTTTCAGTGACATCTGGAAGATGTTTTCGTCTTCAGTGCTCTTGCCAAAGAGTTCTATGGCACGGTCTAAATCCTTATTGATCTGTTCGTACACCTGCTGTACTGTAGAGCGTGTAAACTCTTCGCGTGTTACCTCACTATTCAGGCGTATAGCTACACCCATATCGGTTGCGGCGGTAGCTTTGTTATAAGGCAGTCCGTATAAGTTCACCAGGCAGAAGTAGTTGAACGCACGCAGTGCGTATGCCTGAGCCACACAGTAATTTCGCTCGCTGTCGGAACCAAGCATAGTTTCTTCGTTTTCTATGATGGTATTGCAGGCCAAGATATTCTCGTAACGGTTTTCGTAAGCGCTTGCTATATCGTAAGTATAATACTCTATATCGCGAGCCCATGTGTAAGCTCCTTTACCTGTAGATAGGGTAATGTTATCGTATGCTCCGGCAAAATTGGGGTCTTCCGACTGTCCGTTCATTACTGTCATGTTGTCGGTCATCAAATCGGTGAAAGCCGCATCTTCGGCAAATTTTTTCGGATAACCCTCACCGTTAAGTACAGCTTGAAACTCGGATACCTTTTCCGGTATCAGCAAGTCGCCCGAGTCTTCTTTCAGGTAGTCTGAACAAGCTGAAGCGAATACAGCCGCAAGGGCCAAGCTTCCTATGGTATGTAATTTCAGTTTCATATAGTCTTCTGTTTTAAGTTAGAATGAGATAGTTGCTCCAAGTGAGAAACTTGGCATGATAGGCATATTGGCGTATGCTGTTTCCGGATCAAGTCCCTTCCATTCCTTAGCTGCCCATGTCTTCAGGTTGTTGGCCTGCAGGCGTACGGTAGTTTCAGAGATGTTGAGTTTCTTCAGCCAGTTCTTAGGTAGGCGGTAGCTTACCATCAGGTTGCTCAGGCGGAGGAAGTCGCTCTTGGCTACGCGGATGTCGCTGTAGTCGTACATGGTAGACATTGATACTTCGGCTATGCGGTTGTCACCGTAATATCCCACCATATCTACCGGGAAGTTTTTGGTGATGGTAGCGTCGTACAGTGCCGGAATGTTGGTGCGGTTTTCGTCGCCCGGCTGTTTCCAGCGGTCGATGAAGTCTTTCGGAAGGTTAGACGATGGGTCGAATGCGCTGTTGGCATCTTGATAGATACCAGGCAAACGCTTTACGCCTCCCAGCTGATAGCTGAATCTAAGCGATACGGTGAGGTTCTTCTTGTAAGTAAAGCGGGTGTTGAAACCACCGGTTACATCTGGATAGATACTTCCCGATGGAACCAATTCCATCATTTCATAGTCGCCTTCGTATACCTTGCGTCCGTCTTTGGTGTAGAACAACGGATAACCGTTTTCTGCCGACAGGCCTGCGAACTTGAACGAATAGATTGTTCCTAAAGGCTGTCCGATGGCTGCCACGTTTCCAGCAATCATATTCTCGTATACTTCCTTATCGGTAAGGTTTGCATCGTAAGCATACTTAATTTCGTTGGTGTTATGGTTAAAGTTGAACGATACATTCCAGTCGAAATCTTTCTGTCTCAAGATATCCACGCTGAAGCTACCTTCAAAACCTTTGTTCAGTGCTTCACCGGCGTTCATGTACATATAAGAGCGTCCTGTTACGGGCGACACTTTCATATCGGTAATCAAGTCGGTTGTCTTCTTGTGATAATAATCAAGTGTTAATGTCAAGCGGCTATCAAAAAAACGGAAGTCGGCTCCTATGTTGTAGCTTCGAGTCTTTTCCCAACGCAGGTCTGGGTTAGGCAAGCGGTAGATGCTTCCTTCTTGCAAACCTGTGGTACTGTTTATACCATTCATACGTACAATCAAGTTTGGAGTAGCATCGTCCATAATGTTACCCTGGATACCGTAAGATCCACGGAACGAAGCATGGTTTACGAAGCTTACGCTCTGCATGAATTTCTCGTTCGACAGAATCCATTTTCCGGCTACAGACCATGTAGGCAACCAGCGGTATTCTGGGTTGCTACCGAATTTGTTAGAACCGTCTGAACGGATATTGGCGTTAAGCACGTAGCGGTTGCCGTAAGTATAGCTGGCAGAGCCGATGTAAGAAGCTACCTGAGTAACCTTTTCGGTGATGTTAGGATTGAATCGTCCTTGTTTTACAGCTGTAAGATAACGGTCTGTATAAATAGGAGCGATGCTCTGTCCGTACTGCGGATCCCATCCGTAAGAGAAAGTCGAGATACCGTTGTACTTGTCAGAACGGATTTCGATACCTCCAAAGAGGTTGATGTCATGATCGCCAAAGCGTTCTACGTAGCTCAATGTATTACGCAGCATGTACGAGCGGCGCGAAGTATTATCGGCAGCGTATGTTCCGCCTACAGGCAGAGCCGATGTCTGATACTGTCTGTCGGATGATTTATATGCTCCGTAGTCATATCCGCGGATGTTTGCCACGCTGTAAGAACGATCGGTAGCCCAAGTGTTGAGGCGAGATTCACTCCAGTCGTAAGAAAGTGTTCCTGTATAAGTCAGCCCTTTCACGATGTGAGCGTTAATGTTGAACAAACCGCCCATTACGTTGGTCTTGCTGGTCTTTCCAGTCTGGTCAAGTTCGTTAAGAATATTATAGCTGATAGGAGTCAATTTAGTCTTGCTGTAGTAATAATAGTTTCCGTTATCATCGTATGGCGAGAATGCACGCGATGTGTTGTAGGCATACGAGAAAGGACTTACTCCGTTGTAACCATCATTATCTGAATGGCTTAAGTTCACCTTTACGTCTACATCGAATATCTTGTTGATTTTGAACCATACCTTACTCATAGCGGTAAAACGTTCACTCTCTGAAGTCTTGGCTATACCCGGACTGTTGTTGTAACTTACAGAAGTATAGTATCTCACCTTATCCGAACCACCGTTTACAGAGAGGCTGTGATTCTGGCTTACTGTAGTGCGGAAAATCTCCTTAAACCAGTTGGTATTCATCAATTCGTACTTGCGAACCATCTGTCCGAACTGATCCTGACTGATTTTCTTGCTTAGCAATAGCTGCAATGCACCTTCGTAGCTTTCTTCCATCGGCACGCGCGGATATTGCAAACGAGCATCGTAGATATCTTTAGAAAGCTGAATACGCTCTTGCGAGTTCATCATGTCAAAATCGCCGTAGGTGGGGCGTGTATTGATACTCATGCTACCATCGTAAGTAACTACCGGACGGCTGGCCTTACCTTTCTTGGTAGTGATAACGATGACTCCATTAGCTGCCTTAACACCATAGATGGCTGTAGCCGAAGCATCTTTAAGTACATCGATGCTCTCAATATCCTGCGGGCTTAGGCCTGAGATACCATTACCGATAAGGTATGCAGCGTCGGGGCTGTTAAGGTCGGAAGCCGAGAACGGAACCGCATCCGATACGATTACACCATCTACTACCCATACCGGACCCTTATTACCATTGATGGTAGAGTTACCACGAATACGGATGGTAGGAGTGCTGCTAGGTTCGCCCGACTGCGACATTACCATCACACCCGAAACCTTACCTTGCAACATCTGGTCGATGTTCATGGCGTTAGGCACAATCACATCTTCCGCCTTTACAGAAGTGATGGCGCTGGCCGACTCACGGCGTTTCATTATCTGATAACCGGTAACTACCACTTCGTCTAAAACCTTGTCGTCTTCCTTCATTGTAACGAGCGGCAATTTCTTAGTTTCTTCTCCTTTCTGAATGGTGACTTTAAACGTGTGCGATGCCATACCCACGAAAGTAGCTTTCAGTTCGTGCGTTTTGCCTTCTCCCTGAAGTATCAAGCTGAAGTTACCATCCGCATCGGTCACAGTTCGCTGTGTGCTTCCTACAACGTAAATATGTACTCCGGGTAGCGGATTTTTTCCTGTATCTACCACTTTCCCGATAACTTTACAGATGCCGGCTTTGATTCGTCCCTCACGGCTCTTGTCTACACGCTGGTTGTTTTGCGCCGAAACTGCCGGAGCAAACAATACAGCCGCCAAGAGCAAAAGAAATAATCTGACGGTGAAACATGCTTTTGATTGATAAGCATGACGATTGCTTTTAGATTTCATAATTATATCAGGTATTGATTTGTATCGCAAAAATATGTAAATATGTGAAATAAGCAAGCAAAAAGATAGCTATATTTTTATTTATGTGAAAAATAGTTTTAAAAGCAAAAGAGAGATGTAAAAAGCTTGTAAAAATTATTACTCTGTAATTTTGTTTACAAATATATCGTAATATATCGTTGTCAAATGCCTTATAGCTATTATATATGGGCTTTTTATCTATAGTTTTAAGGTAAAACATACAGCGTTATTGTAGTGATTATGCTAATAAATTGGAAACTTTTCGGTGAGGGTTAGTTTTCTACAATCTGAGATTTCAATTTGAAAGGTATATTGTGTTACTGCTTGCATCTTGCGAATAGAGTTGTTTCTTGTAGAGACATGACAAACCAATACATTTACTATCGTTTACCAGATTTTGTTATCTTCTGCCGGTTACTGTGTACTGGACGATTGTAAAATATGCATACGTTAAATAAGCTTTGTAACCCATGAGGAAAAATAATGCGAGAAGTAGATTAACCATTCGCATATTGCAGACCTGCGAATCGCATTCTTTCACTTGACTCATCGAATTCTTTTAAAATTTCATCGCATTGTTTTTCTACCTCATCCAGAAGGTGCTGTAGGGCCGATTTTTTATAATGACATACAGGTTTGAAGCGTTCTGATAAGAGATTATGTTTTTGCTGTGTGTGGTAAAAATACAGTATTAGGATATTGGGTAAAATAAAAAAAGCGCTTCCACACACACATAAGCATGTAGAAGCGCTTTTTAATACCTGCGTGTGGCAGGTTAGAGATTATCGTATATTACGATTATTTCTTCTTAATAGTTTCAAGCATCAGCTGGACAGCCTTTTCTAACTGACGGTCGATACCCTTGAGTTGTTCTTCTGGAGTATTGTAAACTGCGATGTCTGGCTCTACCTGAGAGTTCTCAGAGTAATTGCCACGCATATCGCGACAGCCTACCTGCGGAATACCGAATACCAATGACGGGTCTATCTGACTTTCCCACCAAACGGCAGTCATGGTTCCAGGGATAGGAGCACCAACCAATTTGCCGATACCCAGTTCTTTATATACCCACGGAGTACCGCAAGCGTTACTGTAGTTGTCTTCGCAAATCAGCATGCACGATGGTTTCAGCCATTTGTTGAATGGGTCGCTACCGATGTACTGTCCGCGAGAAACGAACTGTTCGTATTCTTTTCCTCCAAGCAAGGTTACTACGTCATCGTGAAGCCATCCACCACCGTTGTGACGAGTATCTACTATCACGGCATCGGTGTGACGGTA
>ULXH01019823.1_pt1 | contig 27587 bp, 26 predicted proteins | sample 1961101 | NCBI WGS metagenome assembly ULXH01 (sample SAMEA4835833, study PRJEB28245) | human gut metagenome | biome: gut microbiome; material: fecal sample | place: Denmark | collected 2008 | reverse complement strand
TGCCATCTTATTTTGGGGGACATTTACTGAATATCCCTAATTATGCGATGTGTCATGCCGCCCTTGTGCAGCAGGACTTGTCGTATTATATCAAGTTGAACAATGAACTATACATGTAAGAATATTTGGCTCATCAACTTTCCCGTAATGATGAGCATCCTTATCGAACAACTTATCAATATTACCGATGCTATTTTCTTGGGGCATGTAGGAGAAATAGAACTAGGTGCATCCGCACTTGCCGGGATTTGGTATCTGTCTATCTATATGCTTGGTTTCGGTTTCAGTTTGGGTTTACAAGTCGTTATCGCACGGCGTAATGGTGAACGGCATTATTCCGAAACAGGGAAGGCATTTTTTCAAGGATTGTTTTTCCTGTCGGGACTTGCTGTCTTTTTGTATTTGTTCTCCAGACTGTTTTCCCCGATTATTCTAAGTAGGCTGATTACTTCTGCGGAAGTCTATCATGCTGTAATTGATTATTTGGACGGACGAATTTGGGGACTATTGTTCTCCTTTCCGTTCCTTGCTTTACGTTCGTTCATGGTCGGTATTACCTATACAAAAGCCTTGAACATGGCGGCTCTGACAGCCGTATTAGTGAACATTCCAAGTAATTGGCTGCTCATATTCCATTGGAACATGGGAATAGCAGGTGCAGCCATCGCATCGTCTTTTGCCGAAGCGTGTTCGTTGGCAGTGTTGGCAATTCGTGTTTCACGTAAACTGGATAAAAGGCTTTATGGCTTGTCTTGGAGCTTCGACAAAGGTGTATTACTCCATGTTTGTCGTGTATCCGTTTGGAGCATGTTCCATTCATTTATCAGCGTAGCCCCTTGGTTTCTGTTTTTCGTAGCAATAGAACATTTGGGAGAATTGCAACTTGCAGTGGCAAACATTCTCCGAAGCATATCTGCCCTGTTCTTTGTCATTGTCAATTCTTTTGCCGCCACAACTGGCTCGTTGGTAAGCAATCTGATTGGAGCGAACGAAAGAGGACAAGTGTTCCCGCTATGCAGCAGGGTAATCCGATTAGGCTATGCCATCGGTTTACCGCTGATTACGCTTGCGTTGGTATTCCATCAGCCTGTTGTCAGTATCTATACAGATAATTCGAATATCGTAAAAACCGCATGGTTGCCGTTTGTGGTTATGTTGCTTAACTACGTCTTTGCCTTACCCGGTTATGTCTATATGAATGCTGTAACAGGAACAGGAGCAACACGGACAGCTTTCATCTTTCAGGCGATAACCATTGTCGCCTATCTGCTCTACCTGTGGGGATTGAGCTATTGGGATGTACCCCTTGCCGTTTATTGGACGGTAGAATACTTGTTCGTGATTGGACTTGGGGTGCAATCTGTTATTTATCTTAAATATAAACACTATTAAAAACTGAATGTCATGATGAAAAAGATATATCCACGCACAGGCGACACGCAGACTGTGTACCTAAATGCGGTTGTGAAAGACCCGTCTATCAAAGTGGGCGACTATACCATCTACAATGATTTCGTGTCCGATCCGTTGCTTTTCGAACGAAACAATGTGCTTTATCATTACCCTATCAACCATGAGCGGCTGATAATTGGCAAGTTTTGTTCCATTGCCTGCGGTGTGAAATTTCTGTTCAATTGTGCCAACCATACCTTGAAATCCTTATCCACCTATACTTTTCCGCTTTTTTATGAAGATTGGGATTTACAGAAATCGGACGTGGTAACAGCTTGGGATAACAAAGGCGACATCGTGATAGGCAACGATGTATGGATAGGCTATGAAGCATTGATTATGGCTGGCGTTCACATCGGCAACGGGGCAATCATAGGCTCCCGTGCCGTTGTTACGAAAGATGTACCACCTTATATGATAGTTGGCGGTGTTCCTGCCAGACCGATAAGAAAGCGTTTCGATGAAGAAGTGATACAGAAGCTCGAAGCGCTGAAATGGTGGGATTGGTCTGCTGAGAAGATACAGCAATGCTTGCATTATATTGGGAAAGGTGATATAAACGGGGTGTTACAAATGGTTGATAGTATGTAGCATGAAAAGATTTGCGGAAGAAATACTGGCTAAGATTGACGCTGAAATCCAATTAAGGGATTGTGGTGTTGATTCTGCAATGGATAATGCCTTGTATATGGTAAGGTTCATTGCACCTATGTACGAACAACTAAGAGAAATGATTATTAGCTATTCATTTCCGAGTGTAGAAGATGAAATATATTTTTTCAAAGAATTGAAACCGGAAATTCTTAGCAAGTATATCTATTTCAATAAGGTGTACAATATAGAGTTGAAATGCCCAGATGGTAGTAATGACTGCATCCGGGAATATTTGAGTGCAGAATTGGATAAGCTAACGTATTTCTTCCGCAACAATATAGAGTTTTATCAGTATATACGTTCCCAATCAACCCATTTGGATAATTTTTATTTTACTCGAAAACCAATAGGAACTTCAATAACGCCAAGTTTTGAAAGTTCCCAATATGATGCAGACCCATTATTTTCAACCGGATATGACTATAAAACCGCAAAAATACTTTGCAACAAGTATTTGAAAGTTTATTTAGAAAACAGGATGGTTAAATTAAACAATGCTGAATACAAAACTGAAAGAAGTTCTAAATTTAACTCTGTGTGTTTTACCGGGGAAAAAAATACCTTGATAGAATTGGGCTATGCGCTTGTTTCTTCTGGTGATATAAATCATGGCAACATAGAAATAAAGGAATTTATGGAATACCTTAGTTTCGTGTTCAACATTGATTTGGGCGATTATTATGATGCATATATTGCTATGAAAGAGCGAAAAAACAGAACTTCTTATTTGAGCAAGCTGATTGAGAATCTGACAAAGAGAATGAATGAAGATGATGCAAAATAAATAAGTGCTTTTTAATCAGCAAAGTAAAATACCGTGTTTATACCGACACGGTATTTTTTATTTTTACTGAAACAGTCTCAAAAAGGACCTTTTTTATTCTCAACACATAATAAAACTATCTGAAAAATATCCGAAAACCCCCGAAAAATATTTTTACCATGACGGTATGAACCATGACTTTTAATCATTTTCATATCCCGAACTTTGCAGCAAAATCAATTAGTTAACAATATGGATGTGATTACGATTGAATCAAAAGCCTATAAGGAGATAGTAGCTAAGATAGATGTGATAGCCAATTATGTGTTTTCACAGGAGGACACGAAAAACGAGGATGAAATCTGGGTGGACAGTTACGAGGTCTGCACATTTCTCCAAATCAGCGACCGAACATTGCAACGTTTGCGTGCAAAAGGTGTAGTCGCTTTCTCCAACATTGGAGGACGGTGTTATTACAAAATAGGCGAACTGAAACGCCTGCTGGAAGAACGGCTGATAAAGAGTAATGACGAATGTATGCGTAACCTGATAACCAATCATGAATTGTATGCTAAGGAAAGAAGAAATACTAAGCAGGACAAATAACGGCTTGTCGGTGTTCAAACACTACCTGCCCGGCAACTGGCGCATCGGTAGGAACTTTCTTAATCCGTTGTATGAAGACAGCAAAGCTTCCTGCAACATTTACTTCGACCGCCATAGCGGTATGTACAAGATGAAAGACTTCGGCAACGACAATTACAGCGGCGACTGCTTTTTCCTCGTGGGGCAACTGAAAGGGCTGGACTGTAACCGGGCTTTGGACTTCATCGAGATACTGGAAACCATCGACCGGGACTTGGGATTGGGCTTATCTCCCGGGACACCCGTTCCTATATCCCAGACTACCGACAAACGTATTGCGGTGAACACACCTGTTGAACCGCCCGAAATGCCTGTCAAGCCTTACCTGTTCAGGGAACAGAAGTTTTCCACCGCAGAAATGGAATACTGGCAACAGTACGGCATCACTCCCGAAGTGCTGGAGCATTACAAGGTCTGCTCACTCCGGGAATACAGCAGCGAAACGGCAGAGGGAAAGCCATACACCTACATTTCATCGGCGGCAGAACCGATGTACGGTTACAAGGGCAAACAATATATCAAGCTGTACCGTCCCTTTTCCACCCCCCGTTTCCTATATGGCGGCAGCTTTGGGGAAAACTACTGTTTCGGATTGGAGCAACTGCCCGCCAAAGGTGACACATTGTTTATCACGGGTGGCGAGAAGGACGTACTCTCACTGGCAGCACATGGCTTTCATGCCATCTGCTTCAACAGTGAAACGGTAATGATACCGTCCACGCTGGTTTATCGACTAACGTTCCGTTTCAAGCACATTGTCCTGCTTTTCGACATGGACAAGACAGGCAGGGAGAGTTCAAGCAGGCAGGAAAGACTACTAGGGGAATTTGGTGTGAAACGCCTTTCACTCCCGCTTCCGGGCACGAAAGAGGAAAAGGATATATCGGATTATTTCAAGGCGGGTAACACCCGTGAAGATTTCATGAAACTGTTTATCAGATTTTTAGATGACCTATATAGCGACACACTGATTATGCTTAAATCATGCGAGATAGACTTCAACAATCCGCCCGTCAAAGCACAGGTCATCATTTCGGCGGGCGATGTTCCACTGGGAACACAAGGCAACCTGTTCGGCATCACCGGGGGCGAGGGAACGGGCAAAAGCAACTATGTAGCCGCAATCGTGGCAGGCTGTATCAGCCATCCCGATACGGAAACAGACACACTGGGCATACGGATAACCGCTAACGACAGGCACAAGGCGGTCTTGTTATATGATACCGAACAGTCGGAAGTACAGCTTTTCAAGAACGTAAGCAACCTGCTGGCACGTGCAGGGCAAAAGGAAAAACCGGAAGAACTGAAAGCGTTCTGCCTTACGGGAATGTCCCGAAAGGAGCGGTTGAACGCCATAATACAAAGCATGGATAAGTTCTACTACCAGTATGGAGGCATCCAGTTGGTTGTCATTGACGGCATCGCCGACCTCGTAAAGAGTGCCAACGATGAAGCGGAAAGCGTGGCGGTGATAGATGAACTGTATCGGTTGGCGGGTATCTACAACACATGTATACTTTGTGTGCTTCATTTTGTCCCGAACGGATTAAAGCTGCGTGGACATCTGGGAAGCGAACTGCAAAGGAAGGCAGCTACCATCCTGTCAATCGAAAAAGACGATGAACCCACGCAATCGGTAGTGAAAGCCCTGAAAGTAAGGGACGGAAGTCCGCTGGATGTGCCGCTGATGCTTTTCGCATGGGACAAAAAAGCCGGGATGCACACGTACCGGGGCGAAAAGCCACGTGAAGAAAAGGAAAAACGCAAAGAAAGGGAACTGGTGAGTGTAGCCCGTGATATTTTCGGACGGCAGACACACATCACCTACATAGACCTTTGCGAACAGTTGCAACAGGTGCTGGACATCAAGGAGCGGACAGCCAAGAACTATATCCGTTTCATGCGGGAGAAAGAAATCATCCTGAAAGACCCGGCAAACCAGAGTTATTTTATGATAGGTCTCATTTAATTTCAATCGGTGGTAGCTTATGTATATAGACAATGACAACTTCGTGGCATGGATGGAGCGTATCATGGATAGGCTCGACATGCAGGATAAAAAGATAGACCGTCTGATGAACAGCCATAACTGCCTAAATGGTGAAAAGCTGCTCGACAATCAGGACTTGTGCTTTATGCTCAAAGTGAGCGTCAAGACCTTGCAGCGTTACCGGAAGAAAGGCATATTGCCCTATCTCCTGCTGGACGGAAAATATTACTATCGGGCAAGTGACATACACAGGCTTATTCGTGAGCGCACGGATTAGACTGTGTTTTTTGTCATCATTCAATTGACCTTGTCCTGCCCTGTTGTGATAACACGGCAGGATTTTCTATTATATGCCATGATTTCTCAATGATTTTCACTACATTTGCAAAAGTAGTACAAGAGAATAGCGGCGATTGAACAGTTTTGACTGTGATTTCGTCTTTATATATAATATTGAAAATTAGCGTTCCGCTGAACGTCCTGATACGAAAACTGGCAAATTTTCAAATTGAGGGGATATTCAGTGCAGGATACGTTATGCAATCGCATAGCGTGGTCTTGCCTGTTTCCTCAAAGGTATTGCCAGTACCACGTATCGAAGCAGTGTAAGAGCCACGCTTCTTTTTTGGGTACTGGCGGACAGTTGAATACGAATATCAAACTGTTAAATACCTGATAGTATGAAACAAATAAAAGCGCACATCGCCGTATCTCTTGACGGACATACAGCCACCTTAGACAAGGAACTGGACTGGTTACCCCGTGAAATAAAAAATATTGTTGGCAAGCAATACCTGGAAGCGGATTACCTGCTCATGGGAGCGAATACCTACAACTACATCTTTGAACACTGGGGCGGGTGGCCGCACAAAAGCAAGCGGTCTTTTGTGGTGTCACACTACGACACCAACGTAACGCCTGACTGCGGGGTGGAGTTCCTGACCGAAGAACCGCTGCAAAAGGTTTATGAACTAAAACAAACGCATGACATATTGGTAGTGGGTGGCGGAAAACTGATTACCTCGCTGATAAAAGCCGGACTGCTGGACAGTCTGACAATCTATACCGTCCCCGTTATGGTAGGCAAAGGTATCGGCTTTGTCGGGGAAACATTCGGCTCGCAGTGGAAGTTGTCGGAAAGTAACGTATTAGGAAACGGAATTATCCGTTCGACCTACCTGTTTGACGGGAACATATAAAAAATGCGCCCGGTTTCCCTCCGGGCGCAACCACTAAAATTTCAATTATCATAAGCCTTAAAACCCATCACAATGAAATTTCAGCGATAAAGATAAGTCATTTCTTCGGCTTTCCTTTCTTTTCAGGGAATGAAAAAGCGACATTGAACTGTTCGTCCAGTACCAGCGAAGCATCGAAAACCTTGCCGTTCTTTCCCTTGAAGCCCTTGATTAACCCGGTCTTCCGCTTCGTCACCAGTTCAACAACCTGCTTGTCGGTCAGTTGCTTGTCGCACTTGTTACGGAATATGGTAAGCGTACAGTCTACGTTGGAACATTTCGCCACTTTCGGGTAGAACAGGATGCGTCCGCTGCCACATTTCGGACAGAGACAGGTTTCACCTCCGGCAATGGACAGTTGTACGGAAAGCAGTTCCGCCGTGATTTGGGCGGCATATACCTCGATACCTTTTCTGAATATGTCGGCATCCATGCAGCCCGCTTCTATCTTGGCAAGGGCGGTTTCCCACATACCCGTCATTTCGACATCAGCAATCTTCTTGTCCTTGACAATCCTATAAACGGCAAGTCCCTTTTCTGTGGGTATAATATTCCTTTTCTCACGTACAATGTACTGGCGTGCGAACAGTGTTTCTATAATCGCCGCACGAGTGGCTGGCGTACCTATCCCGGCGTCTTTCAGGCTGGCTTTCAACTCGGCATCCTCCAGTTCCCCGCCCGCATTTTCCATTGCGGCAAGTAGGCTGCTTTCCGTATGCAGCGGCTTCGGCTTGGTCTGCTTTTCGAGCAGATCCACGCCGGAGAGCGACAAGGTTTCTCCCTCCTGAAGCTGTGGCAGTCCGGCAGCTTCTCCGTCCTCGCCTGCTTCCTGTTCGTTGAACACAGCCCACCATCCGGCTTCTTTCATTATCGCCCCTTTTACGGTGAAATCGGTATTTCCGGCGGACAATACAGCGGTGGTAACGTCTTTCACGCATTTGTCCGAAAAGGCTTCCAGCATACGCCCGGCTACCAGTTCATAGACCGCCCTTTCATCTTCGGAAAGTTCATCGGGCAGGTTCTCGGTAACGATTAAGGCATGGTGGTCGGTTACCTTGCCGTCATTCACACTGCGGCGGTTCAGTGTGTTGCTGTTCAAGCTGGCAGCATATCCGGCAAAGCGGTGGTATTGTCCCAACAGTGCGATGCGTTCCGGCATTTCCTCGAAAACATCCTCCGAAATATAACGGCTTCCGGTTCTCGGATAGGACATCACTTTCTTTTCATACAGGCTTTGTGCTATCGAAAGCGTCTTGTCCGCTGAAAAATCCAGCTTCGTGTTCGCTTCCTTTTGCAATGTGGTAAGGTCGTACAAAAGGGGCGGTTCTTGGCTGGTTTCTTTCCTCTCAACAGACTTTACCACAAGCTGCCCGGCATCCTTTACCCGTTGCAGGGCGGCTATGGCATCGGACTGCTGTTCCCACTTGTCGGTCGATTGGGCGGTGAAACCTATTCCCCCGCTGGCGGTCAACGCTTTAAGCTGCCAGAACTTGGTCGGGACAAAATTCCTGTTCTCCAAAAAACGGCTGCATATCATCACGAGCGTGGGTGTCTGCACCCTGCCCAACGAGAACACGCCCTGTCCGGCGGCTACGCTCAACGCTTGGGTGGCGTTTATCCCTATCAGCCAATCAGCTTCACTGCGGGACTTGGCGGAGAGGTAGAGGTTATCGTAACGTCCGCCCGGCTGCAAATTGTCCATCCCCTCACGGATAGCCTTGTCGGTAAGGCTGCTTATCCACAGCCGGACAAAAGGCTTGCGGCAGTTCAGGTAATGGAATATATACCTGAAAATCAATTCCCCCTCACGCCCGGCATCGGTGGCGACAATAATCCTGTCGCACTGGTCGAACACCTCCTTAATCACTTTCAACTGTTTCAACACGCCGGGGTCTGCCTTGTAGCCTTTCTCGGCTTTCACCTGACGGGGGATTAGCCGGAAATCGGACGGAAGTATGGGCAGGCTCTCCCTGCGAAAATTTGCCACGCCGTAGGCTTCGGGCATGGCGAGCTGTATCAAGTGCCCGAACGCCCATGTCACCATGTACCCGTTGCCGGACAGATACCCGTCATTCCTTTGTGTCGCCCCGATAATCCGGGCGATGTCTTTTGCCACGCTGGGCTTTTCCGCTATCAATGCAATCATAATTCTTCACTTTTTAATGGTAGGTACTACATTTTCATCCCTCTGGACTTCTTGGGCTTGTCCGCTTTCAGGCTCTTGTCATGTGCTTTTTCCTGTTTCTCTTTCTGCTTGGCGGTGGGTTTCTGTTGTCCCTGTTTCAGCGGCTCTTTGGTCTGTTTGGTTGCTTCATCGGTCTTTCCTCCAGAATTGACCGCTACCTGCGTCCGGCTCTCGGAAACGGGGATAACATCTTTCGGCTGCACCTTGCCGGAGGATTTGCCCTGTACTCCGGGCTGCACATGACCGTTGAACTCCACACCCTTGCCGTCCTTTAATCCTGTGACCTGCTGCTGTGCGGGCTGCTGCCCCTGCTGCAAGAACTGGACGGCAGACCTCGGCAGGAACTCCAAGCCACGCTCCACTGCGCTGACTTGAAGATAGGCACTGCGTTTCGTCCCGTCCTTGAATTGCAGGTTTTCCATCTTGACGGGTTTCCCAGCTTCAAAAGCGGCTTTCTGTTCCGGGCTTACTTTCACGCCACAAACGGTATCGGGACATTTCCACTTGTCAGCCCGCATGTACTCCAGTTCGTGGGTGTACCTGTCCCGGCTGACGAACACGGGGATTTGCCCCCCGTTTTTCGGTTCTTTGATTTGGATAATACCGCCCAGATTGCCAGTTCCCAGCAGGTAGCCTTGTTCCTGCTTGGAAAATTCATGCCCGTTATACGGGCGTTGAAGCAGCTTTTCATCCATTTGCACGCCGTGCAGCTTAGGCACTACCGTCCCGTCCTTTGCCTGATAGAAAGAGAGCTTGACATCGGTAGGTTTAAGGTAGAAACCGCCTACCGTCCCCGAAACGGTATAGGTGTTGCGGGATTTGTAGCCACGCATCACCCTGTAGAAATCCTTTGTGTTTTTCAAAGTGTCGGCAGTAATGCCGACTTTCTTCAAGTCCTCCCAGTTGATTTTAGCCGGGTCGAAACGGTAGTCCTGCCTGCCCCCGTTATTGTCGGGATTCGGAACTCGCAACATTTCCGCCCGTCTGTCGCCATCCGGCGTGGGGTTGCGGTGATTGTCCTCGATAGCTTTTGCGTCCTGTTCCGCTTCCGTTGCCTTGCTGCGGAACAAATCAAGTCCCTCCGTGTCCTGATACCTGCGGAAAAAATTGGAAATGAAGTTGCTGAACACATCGCTGTTCCTATCCACTTGCATAAACTCACCGCTATGGGATTGGGTCGGTTCTACGGTCTGCAAATTGCCCTCATTGTCGATACCTTTAACGGCACTCACTTTCCCCTGCTGTTTATCCAAAACCAGCAGTACGTCTTTTTCCTGCCCCTCTGCGGGCGGGTTCATTCTGTTTGCCATAAATAATTGGAATTTTAGTAGTTACGGGATTATTCCCGTCCAAAGGTAACGACTAAATATGCTATATTTTGACAGACGGCAATGAGTGTCCCGATTTGTCCTACAATGTCTGAATTTGACTATATAATATGGCAAGCATAATTTTATATGAATCCGTTTTATATAAATCAAATCTTGTCTGTTTGTTCCAGTAGGCAGCATGCTTTAATAAACAAATCCACATAATAGGAAATTAATAGATAAAAAATGGAAATTATATTTTGATTATGGAAATTAATTATTATATTTGCGAAATAATTTACTCATATCAGAAATAATGGAACATTTTAATATTATACAAGCTTTATGTCGGTCTGCATTGGCAACTCCCAATAGTGCAGTTATACAACAAATAAATAGGCTTAAAGATGCATTAAAGAAAGATGGAAATGAAAAGGAAGCCAAGTCAATAGAATCTCTCCTTGCGTCATCAAAAAAATCTATAGAAATGACCCCTAGTCGAATTAAGCAATCATTTGCAATGAACAAAGGAGAAGTAATAACATCTAAGACTTCTATTCCTGTTGATAAAGAAACTTCTATCCCTATCGCAGAAGTGTTTTTTAATGAAGACTTGCCAGATGAAATTCCTCTTTTTGATGACAATATCAAAAATGCTATTCTTTCTATAATAAACGAATGGTCAAAATTTGATCAATTACTTGAGATTAATGCAGCCCCTGCAAGTTCTTGCTTGATTTATGGACTGCCAGGAACGGGAAAAACTCATTTAGCGAAGTGGATAGCTAAGCAAATAGGATTGCCTGTGGTTTTGGCTCGTTTAGAAGGGTTGATGTCCTCTTTTTTAGGAACTACAGCTAAAAATATAGGCAATTTGTTTTCATTCGCAAATAGATACAATTGTGTTCTTTTGCTTGATGAATTTGATGCAATTGCAAAATTACGGAATGATCCTCAAGAAGTAGGGGAAGTAAAAAGAGTTGTGAACACATTGCTCCAATGCTTAGATAGCAGAAAGGATTGTGGTTTTACAATTGGAGTTACAAACCATGAAGCATTATTAGATCCTGCAGTGTGGAGAAGATTTGACGTCCAAATAGAAATCCCCAAACCTTCACCGCAAATTATAATAGAGCTTGTTAAAAAATTTCTTTATCCGCTTAATTTTGGAGAAAATGAAATTAAACTTTTCGCTTGGTGTATAGAAGAAGCTTCTGGAGCAGATATAGAAATGCTAGCAAAATGGATAAAGAGAGCTTATGTTGTTGATAACAATATAACGGCATCAAATATTATTAAACAATTTACACTCTTAAATTCAGGACGCGTAACTGAAAAAAAGAAAAATGCTATATTAAAAAGTGACGAGGAATTTATTAATGCGCTTATTGAGGATGAAACATATACATTCAAGCAAGTTGATATAGCTCCAATGTTTGGAATGACCACATCTTCTTTGAGTAAACTAAAATCAAAAATGAAATAATTTAATATTTATATATTATGGGAAACAGTCCAATACAAGTGGTATTAAATACCAATAATTTTATAGAAGAAGTTGAAAATAAAGGAGGGGGACCATCCACAGATTTTTTTGCTGACAACGATGTTGCATTTATTGAACATAGAGAGCTGTTAACTCAGCAATTACGTGAAATAAAAAAACTGCAAATTGATAATGAATTTGCTCCTGTTTCTTATGCAAAAATCACTTTAAGACAATCTGCTCTGGCAAAAAGCCACTGTCCAACTCATGCTATTTTTAAGCCTGATATTACACCCATTGTGGGAGCTGGAGAGCTTGGGGAGTTATATGTAGAATTAACTCCAGAAAGTATTGAACGTGTTTCTTGCAAAATGGACAAAGCGGAAACAACTACAAATAAGAAAAATATAGATGGAAAAGATATCCCTTATCCAAGTCGAATACGTAGTGAAATAGGAGCAATTGATCATATCTCCCAACACACAAAAAGCGATAAAAGGAAGTTTTCAATAAAAGAAGCTATAGAATGGTTATCGGATTCACGTTCTGGAGGAGCATACATCGTTGAATTATTCGAAGATCCACCAGCTAAAAAAGACTGGGACACATTAAGTATACAAAAAAGACAATTATTCAGTACATTCATAAATGGACTTGAGAACTTTGGTTCTGGACTATACGCATTAAAAATTAAACAGGATAAAGGAGCAGCTGTTTTATATGGAATAAAGCTAGAAGAAGGTGGAATGCCTATAGTACAAATGGTTCCACTACAATCATCAGCTACAAAAAATATAAATCATAAGGCTGTTTGTTTGGATTATAAACAACACGAGAAACTATTAGATTTCTTGGATAGACATCCGTTAGTAAAAAGAATAACTTTGCCTCCTATTATAACTAGAGGTGGCAATAGTTCTATTAATTTAGGTTCTCCGGCAACAATACCAGCCATAGATCCAAAAGTGAATTACCCCAAATTATGTGTAGTAGATGGAGGCGTTTCAAATATATTGGGAAATTGGATTCAAGACAGATGGGGGTTAATTAGTCCAGAAGATAAAAATGAGCAACATGGGAGTTTTATAGCAGGATTGGCAGTATTAGGAGGAAGCCTAAATAGTGTTTGCAAAGAATTAGATGGATGTTACATTATTGATCTTGATATTCTTCCTTCTAAATTTTACGATTCTTACTATTCTAAGCCTTTAGAGTTTTTTAATGAATTAGAAATTGCCGTCCAAGAATTAAAAGCAAGAACAGGAGTACGTATATTTAATTTCAGCCTTAATGTTGAAGAACACGTAACATCAAGCGGGTATAGTATTCCAGCTCAAATCTTAGATAAAATTGCGGAAGACAATGATATTATTTTTATTATTTCGGCTGGTAACACTCATCCAGCACAGATGAGGAAAGAATGGCCATCAGATCCTGTCGCTGCATTAAAAACTTTAGTGACAACAAGAAATGATGCACTTAAAGTTCCTGCTGAAAGTTGCCGCAATATAAGTGTATCAGCCTTAAATCCACCAGATATTGATGGTGTTGTTGCTTATGGGTTAAGTAATTATAGCTGTAAAGGCATTAGTTCTAGAACTGGGTTAAAACCGGACTTAGCTCATGTTGGAGGAAGTGGAACAAAAAATATCACAAAGGGTTATGGCCTTTTCTCAATAAATGAGAACGGACTAATTGAGGATGGCTGTGGAACTAGTTATGCAGCTCCAAATGTAGCAAAAACTATTGCAGCATTAGAAAATAAAATAGAAGGGGAAGTTTCTAGAGAAACTTTAATAGCTTTATCTATCCATTATGCTGTTATACCAGAACCTTTCAGACACAAGCAGTTAAGTAGTGTTGCAAAACATTTAGTTGGTTTTGGTATGCCGTTAAGCTCTTCAGAAATATTGAACGGTGGGGATAATGCTATTACTTTAGTTTTTGCAAATAGGATTACGACGGGTAGAAAACTTAGCTTTAACTTTACATGGCCATCATGTCTTGTAAAGAAAGGAAAGTGTACAGGCAAAGCCAGATTGACAATTGTTAGTACTCCTCCGCTTGATTATAAATTTGGAGCGGAATTTATACGTGTAAACATTGATGCAAGATTAAGACAGCTTCAAAGCAATGGTAAATATAAAGGACGGTTAGATGCTATTTATGCCCCCGAATCTGGAGAAGGTGGACTTTATGAAAAAGATCAAATTGAACATACATTCAAATGGAGTCCAATAAAGGTTTATGAAAAATACTTTTCAAAAGGAGTTGGTCCTTCTACGGAATGGAAACTTGATGTAGAATATTTAACTAGAGATGGAGAAAATATTCCTAGTGAAGGCATTCCATTTACGGCAATTCTAACAATTTCTGATCCAAAAGAAGAAGAACCTGTTTTTAATGATATGCGACACATCTTACAGTCAATTGGTGTCCAGACTGTTGACATAAAAACAGCAGCAAGGATTGTATCTAGAGTATAATTTAAAACAAAATATATATGAGAAAAATTTATCATGTAACAAAAACAGAAAATGGTTGGCAAGGTAAACTGGAAAAAGGTCAAAGAGCATCTGTTGTTGGAAGCACTAAGGCAGAAGTCGTTCAAAAAACAATAGAAATTGCTAAACGACAACCCGAATCATCTATTAGAATTCATAAAACAGATGGTAAAATCCAAGAAGAAAGAACATATCCTAAAAAGTCAGATCCATATCCACCTAGAGGATAAAAAATTGATAATAAAGGAAGGAGAAAATTATCCTTCCTTTATTAAATATCGTAGCTCCGGGTCATTCTTGATACGGGTTATCTCGTCTTCGACAATCTGCTGGACTTCCTGACGGATGCGCTCGTAGTTGGCTTGTATCTCTTCCTGCATACGGTCGTTGCCGTCCTTGTCGGTGAAGTCGATAATCTGCGGCAGCTTCACGTAACGGGCAGTTTCCCGTTTCACCTTCTCGTTGTCCACCACGATTTCACAGTGGAAAATCTTCTGTTCTATCCGTTCATCGAAGTTGTCCGCCACCGCCCCCACGAACATGCCTTGCGTGAGGTTGGATATTTTGCTGGCAGGTATCAGGCTGTCCATTTGGGTGCTTATCGAGGTGGACTTCTCCCGCTGGTTTATCGTCATGCTCTGCCGCTTCTGCAACACCTTCCCAAAACGCTCCGACAGGATTTTTGCCGTTTCACCGACCACCTGACCGCTGAACACGTTGCCTACCGTATTTTGTATCACACGGCTTTCCTTGTCCCCGTAATCACGGGTAAGCTGGCTGTAATCTTGAAAACCCAGCAGAACCGCCACCTTGTTGCTTCGGGCGGTCGCAATCAGGTTGTCAAGGCCACGGAAATAGATAGTGGGCAACTCGTCTATAATCACCGAACTTTTAAGCTGACCTTTCTTGTTTATCAGCTTCACTATTCTACTGTTATACAATCCCAGTGCCGCCGAATAGATGTTCTGGCGATCGGGATTATTGCCGACAACCAGTATTTTAGGCTCTTTCGGGTTGTTTATATCCAGCGAGAAATCATCGCCCGTCATTACCCAGTAAAGTGCCGGGCTTATCATACGTGAAAGCGGTATTTTGGCACTCGCTATCTGACCCTGCAACTGCTCTTGGGCATCTGATTCCCAAGCGTCCACGAACGGGGAAAGATAATTTTCCAGTTCGGGATAGCTGCGCAAAATCGTGAACACATCGGCGTATTTCTTGTTCAACAGTTCAATGGCATGGGGAAACGTGCAATACCTGCCGCCCTGATAGATGCGCAAGTACCAAATGATAGCCGCCAAAAGGATAATCGGGCTTTCCACGAAGAAGTCGCCCTGCTTGGTTATCCAACTGCGATTGAGGTTGAGCATAATCGTATAGCTGGCTTCGTAAGCGTCCGCTATGTCCGACATGAAGCTGGCGTTTATCGGGTTACATCGGTGGCTCCTGCGTGGGTCGTCAAAATTGATAATATAAAACTTGGGCTTGACTTTATAGCCGTCCAAATGCGTGAGCAAATGATTATATGCTATTTCCGACAGGTCGGGAAACTTATAATCATAACAATAGAGTGCAAAACCCTTCTCGATTTGCTGTTTTATGTAATTGTTTACCACTGCGTATGACTTTCCGCTTCCAGGCGTGCCCAGCACAAGGCTGGCACGGAACGGGTTCACCACATTTATCCAGCCGTTGTTCCATTTCTTCTTATAATAGAAACGGGTGGGCAGGTTTATCGAATACTCGTTCTCGATAAGCCGGGTTTCCTGCTGGAAACTCTCGTTCTCGGTGTTAAAGACATCATCCATAAGGTTGTTCTTCAACAGGCGGGACATCCATGTACCCGCCATGAGCAGGCATATATAGCCTGCGGACAGCGTGGCGATGTAAAATGCCGTGTCCGCCGTATGCGGCAAGGGCAGTTCCAGCAGCCACCAGTTCAGGAAGAACAGCACTACACCCGCCGCAAGGCAGCAATGTATCTTCGTCCAAGTTATCTTCTCGTTCTTCACCCCCTTTGTCCCGATGCACGACAGGGCGAGAAACACCACCGCAAAAAGTTTCGTCCACAGCATGGACGAGAACAGCCCGGTGGTACGCTGGAAGTTCCACAAAATCTTGTCAATCACCTCAAAGGTTACTCCCCATCCTTTCAGGCTGGAGTAACAGAACCAGTACACGTTTATTCCCACGAATAAAATACTGATTGCCCGCATAAAGTCCATGACCCTTGCAAGCCCCCTCAAATCATCTTCCTGTTGCATAGTCGTATGTTTTTAAGTTATTCGATGCGTCTTGTGCGCTTCTTTTTCTTCTTTCTCTTTTGCCCGGCGGTGTCCTGCGGCGGTTCTTCTCCTATGGAAGATCCGCCGAACAACCCGCCCAGTCCGCTGACCGGAAGCCGTGCCGCCGTATGCGGCTGCTGCGTGAAGTCCTGCCCTTGTCCCCGCTGCGGAGCAACGCTTTCGGTCTGTACCGTTTGGGCATCCGAATACAGGTCATTGAACACGTTCGCCGAAAACTCCTTGCCCAAACGTGAACCGTTCAATACCACCCGGCTGTCGTGGTCAATGAACGTAACGCCATAGATGCGCCCGCTGTCGTTCTGCCGGGACACCACGTCAATGCCCTGCCGTTTCAGTTCCTGTTCAAACTTTTGTCGGTTACGGGCGGTCTGCATGGCTGCGGCGACAATCTTCCGGGTACGCTCTTTCAGCTTCCCGTTCTTAATCGCCTTACCAGACTTTTCCATCCTGCACAGCACCGCTTCGTAGCCTACCGACTTGCCGATGCGGGATGCCTTTACCGGGTTGCCCACCTTTTCGCCCTTATCGTCCGTGGCGGAATAGACAATGCCCTGATAGGGTCTGCCGTTTATTTCCCCCTTGACTTCCTCGGCACACACGTTGCAGGTAGCAAGCAACGCCCTGTACTCCCCGAACGACTGGAAGCGGTAGCCGTAACAAGCCGCTTTCACGGTATTGCCAATCTGTTGCTTCACGTCCCCGGCTGCGTAATCGACCTTTTTAAGTTCGGGGCGTTCGGCACGTTCCTTTCTCTCCGCCGGATGCAGGTTGTATTTCCGTTCCAGTTCACGGGTAATCTGCTTGCTTCTCCGGTGCTCGAACCTGTCATTCAACGGCTTGCCGTTTTCGTCTACCCGTAAGCCCACGATGTGGATATGGTGGCGGTCGATGTCCTCGTGTTTATAGACCAAATAAGGCTGGTCGCCATAGCCCAACTTCCGCATATACTCCCGTGCGATGTCAGACAACTGCTGGTCTGAAAGCACGTCTTCCGGGTGCGGGTTTATGGAAATGTGCAATATCGGCTTCTTGGTGGACAAATGGACGGGCATCTGCATTTCAAAGCTGCGCATACACCCGCCGATGCTGGAATGCCCGTCCTCGTCCAACAGCATTTTATTGGAGAAAAGCACCTTTGCTTCCCCGTTGTCCACCTTTTCCTGATTGTATGCCAGTGCGCCGAACATGGAACTTCCCGTACTTATTTTGGCAACCATAGTTCCCTGCACTCGTTTGTCAGGTCGATAACCTGACGGTTCAACATAGCCAGTTCGGTAGTCGCTTTCTCCAGTTTATAGAGAAAAGCCAGTGCCTTTTTCTCCGAAAAGTTACTATTTAGAGCCTTTACCACTTGGTTGTAATTGACCGCTACCGCTCTGAATTGTGCATAAAATTCGGTCAGTCGGGCGCAATACTCGACCGCCGACTTGTCCACTTTCACCACCCGGAACGGCTCGCCGAAGATACGTGCGGCGATGAAACGGGACTTGCTCGAAACGCCCGACTGCTCCCACTGCGAGAGGAAGCGGGCGTTCTCCCGGTCGTTCAGGTAAAGGACATGGCGATGTTTCGCCGGGTCTTGGAGGGCGGGGCGACCGCCCTTACTGTTTTTCCTTGTTTCCATACTTTCTTGAATTAAAAAATCACGACTTCGGAGTGGTTTTTACCCCCGCAAGGGGCAGGGCGTTTTCAGGCACGGAAAACGGTTTCGTGTGCCACGAAACACACCTTGCTATTTTCTGGCGAAAATCGAAAATCCGTCCGGGACGGATTAGGGTCTGCATCAGGCGGCAAGCCCTGCCGTCCACCAGCACCGTTACACGTCTTTACCCCTTGCGGCTCGTTACTCCGCTGCAAAGTAACGGTGATTTATAATGCTGTAAAATAGACAGTTGGTGGACAAAACGGGACACAAAAGGACAAATCGGGACACATCTAAAAACGGACGTTTTTTCTTCTTTTATTTGCATAAGATTTCAAGATTGAAAGCAAGATTGAAAGACACATTTCAATCAGGCAAGAACGGTTGAAAGCAGGATTTCAAGAAAACGTGATTGCTGGATTTCAAGAAAGAATGAAAGCAGTAAAGCAAGATTGAAATAAAGCAGTCTTTCCATATTTCAAGCCTGCAATATGGAAAGCCCGAATGATTGGAAGCAATAAACAAATATATCAACCAATAATGAACGTAAGCAATATGGAAAACGAGAAAACACCCCTTTATGTCGCCTTTTCCACCCAGAAGGGCGGGGTCGGCAAAACCACCTTTACCGTGCTTGCGGCGAGTTACCTCTATTACCTCAAAGGCTACGATGTGGCGGTAGTCGATTGTGACTACCCGCAACACTCCCTTGCCGGGATGCGCAAGCGTGATGCCGAACAGGTCGGGGCAGATGAGGATTACAAGCGCATGGCGTATGAACAGTTCACCCGTCTGGGGAAGAAAGCCTACCCGGTGCTGTGCAGTTCGCCCGAAAAGGCGATAGCCACGGCTGACGGATATACGGTAGAAGCCGGACACGTGCCGGACATCGTGTTTTTTGACCTGCCGGGCACGGTGAACAGCGAGGGCGTGATAAACTCCCTTGCGGGCATGGACTATATCTTCACCCCGATTTCCGCCGATAAGGTGGTTCTTGAAAGCAGCCTGTCGTTTGCGGTGGCTATCCAAAAGCTGTTGGTGAGGAATGAAGCCTGCCGACTTGCCGGGCTGTACCTCTTCTGGAACATGGTGGACGGTCGGGAGAAAACCGACCTCTATGCCGCCTATGACAAGACGATAAAGGAACTGGAACTGCCGCTGATGAAAACCTTTATCTCCGACACCAAACGCTACAAAAAAGAACTGGTGACGGACAGGAAGGCGGTGTTCCGCTCCACGCTCTTTCCCGCCAGCCGCCCGCTGGTAAGGGGCAGCAACTTGGAAGAACTGATAACAGAAATGTTGTATTACATTAAATTACAATGATATGGCAAAGCAAAACGGCACTCTGCCGAAAATAGACGAGGATTTCATGCGGGAACTTATCTCGCAGGGTGTCCCCGCCAAGCAGGACAAGCAACCGGAGGACATACCGAACCCCGGCGGCGAAACGGGCATCCCCCAAGAGGGACAACAGACAGAAACGGTACGGATGGAGAAACCGACACCCCGCAGGCGCAAGGGTTGTACGGGCGATTACCGGGAAACCTACTTCCAGAAAGTGGAACTGGCAGACCGACAACCCTTGTACGTGAGCCGAGCCACCCACGAGAAACTGATGCGTATCGTGACGGTGATAGGCGGGCGCAAGGTAACGGTAAGCAGCTACGTGGAAAATATTCTGCTGCGGCACTTCGAACAGTACCAAGACGAGATAAACGCCTTGTACGAAAGCCACTTCCAAAAGCCTGTCTGACTATGGTAACCTATTGCATACTTACCGGGCTTCTGGTGTACTATATCGCCCTATGGCTGTGGTATCGCCATGCGGACAACAGGCGTTCCGAAAAGGGAACAAATGATAAAATCGTTCCCGAAAGTCAGGCGGACGGCTACACGCTGATAGGCGAGAGCCGCTACAAGGGTGGACTAATCGGGACAGTGCAGGACAAATCGGGACACCTCCCGCAAGCGGCTGAAAATGATACTATTTTTGCGGCGCAAGCTGCCGGACAACCGGACGAAACGCCCGATTACGGGGATGACGAGCCCGATTACGAGGACGAGGAAATATCCGGGTACATGGACGGGTACGATGATACGGGCAGGGCTGCGGGCGTGAGCTTTGAGGAACTGGGCGAAACGGTACGCACGGCGAACGCCGACAACTCCACCGAAGCGGAACAGCGGCAAGCCGCCGTGACGCTGGCTCGGATTGAGGGGACGAACCTCTACGATGCGGTAGTGGAGAACATCAACGGCGGGCTGGCAAAGGTGGCGGAACTGCTGGGACGCAACGAAGCGGAACTGGCTGCGGCTGCTCCCGCCGGAACTGGCAATACCAGCGGGGAATACGAAGCGTTCGACATGAACGAGTATCTGTAACATAACAAGTAACGATATGAAGCAACGTGATTACGGTTGATTGGCAATACTGATACCAACAGACGGCATCCGTGCCGCAACCACTAAAATTTCAAATTATTCATCCGCCGTGCGGCAGCGGACTATCCACCCGCTGTCCCGGCATTAAAATCCAATTCGCAATGAAAAAGAAAATCTTTTTGTCGGCGGCTCTCCTTGCCGCTGTGGTAAGTGCCTACGCACAAGGTAACGGACAGGCGGGCATTACCGAAGCCACCAACATGATAACCAGCTACTTCGACCCCGGAACAAAGCTGGTGTACGCAATCGGGGCGGTATGCGGCTTGATTGGCGGTGTAAAAGTGTATAACAAGTTCTCAAGCGGTGACCCCGATACCAGCAAGACCGCCGCAAGCTGGTTCGGGGCGTGCATCTTCCTGATTGTCGCCGCCACTATCCTGCGTTCGTTCTTCCTCTAAAACGGCGGCTATGTCTGAATATCCGGTAAACAGGGGTATCGGGAAGCCGGTGGAGTTCAAGGGGCTGAAAAGCCAGTACCTTTTCATCTTTGCGGGCGGCTTGCTCGCCGTGTTCGTGGTGTTCATCGTCCTGTTCATGGCAGGCGTGAACCAGTGGCTATGTATCGGTTTCATCGTGTCGGCTTCGCTGCTGCTCGTATGGCAGACGTTCCGGCTCAACGCCAAGTACGGCACGCACGGACTGATGAAAGCTGCCGCCCGCAAAAGACATCCCCGCTTCATCATCAGCCGAAAGGCGATACCCAGATTATTCACCTATAAAAAAAGAAAGGAAGAAAGACCATGAGGAATATGTTAAAGGCTACCACGCTGGAAAGGAAATTTCCCCTTTTGGCGGTGGAGAACGGCTGCATCATTTCAAAGGATGCCGACATAACGGTGGCTTTCCGGGTTGAACTGCCCGAACTGTTCACCGTCACCAGTGCCGAATATGAAGCCATACATTCGGCATGGTACAAGGCAATCAAGGTACTGCCCGACTATTCCATAGTACACAAGCAGGACTTCTTCATCACGGAGAACTACCAGCCCGACACCGGAAAGGACGAACTCAGTTTCCTGTCCCGGAGTTTTGAGCGGCACTTCAATGAACGCCCGTTCCTGAACCATTACTGTTACCTGTTCCTGACAAAGACGACAAGGGAGAGAAGCCGCCGACAGAGCGATTTCTCCACCCTCTGCCGGGGCAGGATTGTTCCGCAGGAGATAGCGGACAGAGAAACGGCTATGAAATTCATCGAAGCGGTCGGACAGTTTGAAAGGATCATGAACGACAGCGGGTTTGTCACGCTTACCCGGCTGGCGGCACCGGAAATCACCGGGCAGGACGGAAAGGCTGGCATCATCGAGAAATACTTCTCGCTCTCGCAGACAGATACCACCTGCCTGAAAGACATCGGGCTTTACCCGGAAGAAATGCGTGTCGGGGACGACATACTGTGCCTGCACACGCTTTCGGACGTGGAAGATTTGCCGGAAAAGGTCGGTACGGACACACGGTTTGAAAAGTTGTCCACCGACAAGAGCGACTGCCGCCTGTCATTCGCTGCCCCGGTGGGCGTGCTGCTGTCGTGCAACCACGTCTATAACCAATACATCTTCATAGACGACCATGCCGAAAACCTGAAAACGTTCGAGCAGACCGCCCGGAACATGCAGTCGCTTTCCCGCTACTCCCGTGCCAACCAGATAAACAAGGAATGGATAGACGAGTACCTGAACGAAGCGCACAGCAAGGGGCTTGTTTCCGTGCGCTGCCACTGCAACGTCATGGCTTGGAGCGATGACCGGGAGGAACTCAAACGCATACGCAACGATGTGGGAAGCCAGCTTGCCTTGATGGAATGCAAGCCACGCCACAACACGGTCGATACGCCCACGCTCTTTTGGGCGGGCATACCGGGCAACGAGGGGGACTTCCCGGCGGAAGAAAGTTTCTACACGTTCTTGGGGCAGGCTCTCTGCCTGTTCGTGGAAGAAACGAACTATAAGAGTTCGCTTTCCCCGTTCGGTATCAAAATGGTGGACAGGGTAAGCGGTCGCCCGCTGCACATCGACATATCAGACCTGCCCATGAAGAAAGGCATCACGACCAACCGCAACAAGTTCATACTTGGGCCGAGCGGCAGCGGGAAGTCTTTCTTCACCAACCACATGGTACGCCAGTATTACGAGCAGGGGGCGCACGTGCTGCTGGTAGATACGGGCAACAGCTATTTGGGGCTGTGCCAGCTTATCCACAACCGCACGCACGGCGAGGACGGGATTTATTTCACCTACACCAACGAGAACCCGATAGCGTTCAACCCGTTCTATGTCGAGGACGGGGTATTTGATATCGAGAAGAAAGAGAGTATCAAGACCCTTATACTCACCCTGTGGAAGCGGGACGATGAAGCCCCGAAGCGGTCGGAAGAAGTGGCGTTGTCCAATGCGGTAAGTGCCTATATCGAACGTATCACGGGCGACAGGTCGGTAACACCCTGCTTCAACACGTTCTACGAGTTTGTCCGGGACGAATACCGCCGACAACTTGAACGGAAGAATGTCAGGGAAAAGGACTTTGACATTGACGGCTTCCTGAACGTGCTTGAACCCTATTACAAGGGTGGCGAGTATGACTACCTGCTCAACTCCGACAAGGAACTGGACTTGCTGCACAAACGCTTTATTGTCTTCGAGCTGGACAATATCAAAGACCACAAGATACTGTTCCCGATAACGACCATCATCATCATGGAAGCCTTTATAAACAAGATGCGCAAATTGAAGGGAATAAGAAAATTAATCCTGATTGAAGAAGCGTGGAAAGCGATAGCGTCGGCGAACATGGCGGACTACATAAAATACTTGTACAAAACCGTCCGAAAGTATTTCGGGGAAGCGATTGTGGTAACGCAGGAAGTGGAGGATATTATTTCCTCGCCTATCGTGAAAGAGAGCATCATCAACAATTCGGACTGCAAGATTCTGTTAGACCAAAGGAAATATCTCAACAAGTTCGACAGCATACAGAACTTCTTGGGACTGACCGACAAGGAACGTTCGCAAATATTGTCCATCAACATGGCGAACCATCCCGGACGGAAGTACAAGGAAGTGTTCTTCTCACTGGGCGGCACGCAGTCGGCGGTGTACGCAACGGAAGTTTCGCTGGAGGAATATTACACGTACACGACCGAAGAAAGCGAGAAAACGGAACTGTTCGCTCTTGCCGATAAGCTGGGCGGCAACCTTGAACTGGCTGTCAAACGGCTTGCGGAGAGCAAAAGAAATCCCGGATTATCAACCACCTAAAAATAAACGATATGAAATTAATGGACAACCTGATTTACACGCTGCTGTCCGCCTGCCTGCTGGCTGGCTGCAAGGACAGTGAAAGCAAGGAACTGGAAAGGATGCAGGGCGACTGGGTACACGTCAAGGGACACCCGGCTTTCACACTCACGGAAACGGACGGCAGATACACCGTCACCCGTAAAGCGAATGTCAGGGGCAGGGTACTGGAAACGACTTATCCGGTGACAGAGCGGAACGGCTGCCTGTTCATTGAAACAGGCTTTGGCATACAGTTCACCTACGACAAAAAGAACGACCGGATAACGCTCCTGCCCGACGGCGAATACAGGCGTGTTACAAATCCTAAAAACAAAAAATGATGAAAAGAACGATTCTTCTTATGGCGGTATGCCTATGCTTCATGGGCAGGGCATCCGCCCAGTGGGTGGTGTCAGACCCCGGCAACTTGGCTCAGGGCATCATCAACACCGCCAAACAGATTGTGGAAACGGCGGGAACGAAAGCCAACACCCTGAACGGCTTTCTGGAAACGCAGAAGATTTTCCAACAGGGGAAAGCCTATTACGATGCGCTCAAATCCGTGCATGATGTCGTCAAGGGCGGTATCAAGGTGAAGAAAAGCATCGAACTGGTGGCGGAAATCTCCGAAATCTACGTCAGGAACTACCAAATCATGCTCGCCGACCCGTATTTCACGGCGGACGAGCTGGCGACCATATCCTCCGGTTATGCCATGCTGCTGGACGAGAGTTCGGACATGCTTCAGGACTTGAAAAATGTCGTGAACATCACGGGCATGTCGCTGACGGATGCCGAACGGCTGGCAATCATCGACAATGCCTACCGAAGCCTGATGAACTACCGCAATCTCGTGAACTACTACACCCGCAAGAATATTTCCGTGTCCTACCTGCGGGCAAAGAAAAAGAACGACACCGACCGGGTGCTGGCTCTTTACGGCTCGGCGGATGAACGCTACTGGTAACATCAAACGGACATGCCTATGTTGTTAGCAGTGGATTTTGACAACCTGCACCAAGTGCTGCGGGTGCTGTATGACGAAATGATGCCCCTGTGCGGCAACATGACGGGGGTAGCCAAAGGGATAGCCGGGCTGGGTGCGCTGTTCTATGTAGCCGCCAAGGTATGGCAGTCGCTCGCACGGGCGGAAGCTATAGACGTTTACCCGCTTCTACGCCCATTTGCGCTGGGGCTGTGCATCATGTTCTTCCCCACGTTCGTGCTGGGGACTATCAACACGGTGCTGTCGCCGATTGTGAAAGGATGCAGCCAGCTTATGGAAACGCAGACCTTCGACATGAACGAGTACCGGGCACAGAAAGACAAGCTGGAGTACGAAGCCCTGATGCGAAGCCCGGAAACGGCATACCTCGCTTCGGACGAGGAATTTGACAGGCAACTGGAGGAACTGGGCTGGTCGCCCTCCGACATGGTTACCATGACGGGCATGTACATGGACAGGGCGGCATACAACATCAAGAAATCCATCCGGGACTGGTTCAGGGAACTGCTGGAAATACTCTTTCAGGCGGCGGGGCTGATTATCGACACGTTGCGCACGTTCTTCCTGATAGTGCTCTCGATACTGGGTCCGCTGGCGTTCGCCCTTTCCGTCTATGACGGTTTCCAAAGCACGCTGACCCAGTGGATTTCACGCTATATCTCGATTTACCTGTGGCTTCCCGTGTCGGACTTGTTCAGCAGCGTGCTGGCACGCATACAGACACTGATGCTCCAGAAGGACATCGAGCAGCTTTCCGACCCGAACTTCATACCGGACGGGAGCAGTACCGTGTATGTAATCTTTGTGATTATCGGCATCGTGGGCTACTTTACCGTTCCGACAGTGGCAGGCTGGATTGTGTCAGCCGGGGGTACAACCGCATACAACCGCAACCTGACACGTGCGGGCGCACTCACGGGTGCGGCGGCAGGTGCGGCAACCGGAAAGATTGCAGGAAAACTTCTCAAATAACCAGCTTCAATTTTTAGAATATGGAATTCAAGTCATTGACGAACATCGAAACGAGCTTCCGGCAAATCCGGCTCTTTGCGCTGGTATTCATCTGCCTGTGCGCACTGGTCACGGGCTTTGCCGTGTGGAACTCGTACAGCTTCGCCGAAAAGCAGCGGCAGAAGATATACGTCCTCGACAACGGCAAGAGCCTGATGCTGGCTCTCTCGCAGGACATGGCGCAGAACAGACCGATTGAAGCGAAATCGCACGTGAAGCGTTTCCACGAACTCTTTTTCACGCTCTCGCCCGACAAGGACGCCATCGAGGGAAACATCAAACGCTCCCTGTTCCTCGCCGACAAGAGTGCGTTCAACTACTACAAGGACTTGTCGGAAAAGGGTTACTACAACCGTATCATTTCGGGCAACATCAACCAGACGGTGGAGATTGACAGCGTGAAATGTGACTTCAACCAGTACCCCTACAAGGTGAGAACCTATGCCCGGCAGCTTATTGTCCGGGAAAGCAGCCTGACAGTCAGAAGCCTTGTCACCACGTGCAGGCTCCTGAACGCCACACGGAGCGACAACAACCCGCACGGCTTCATTATGGAAGCGTTCACGATTGACGAGAACAGGGATTTGCAAACCATTAAACGATAGCCTTATGGAGAGGAAGCGAAATTACATTGAAACGGTGCGGGACTGGGCAGATGAACGCCTGCGCCGCCTGTGCTGGCGTATCACGCCGGGCAAGCGGCTGGCGGTCATCCTCGTGATGTCCGCCCTGTTCGGCGGCTTGTCCCTCTATATCACCGTTTCGTCCATTTACAACATCGGGAAACGGGACGGGCAAAGGCTGCAAATCGAACACATCCGGCAGTTCCCGCTGCACGGTAACGACAGTATCAATTTAACAAACAGACCTGAATATGGAAGAAGTACAGAAAAATGAACCGGGCAGACAGCCCGAAAAGGAGAAGAAGCCCAAACGGGAACTTTCCCAGAAAGAGGTGCAGCGGCGCAGGAAAATGATAGTCTTCCCGCTGATGTTCCTCGCCTTTGCAGGGTGCATGTACCTGATATTCGCCCCCTCCGGCAAGGAGAAAGCGGAAACGGAAAGCGTGGGCGGTTTCAATGCCGACATCCCGCTGCCCGCAGAGGACGGGATTATAGCGGACAAGCAGACCGCCTACGAGCAGGCGATGATGAGCAGGAAACGGCAGGACAGGATACAATCCCTTCAGGACTTCGGTTTCATAGGGGACGAAGAAACGGAAGAACCGCAGGCGGAAGCCGGACTGATGCCGGAAGAAGATCCGAAGCCCGTGCGGGGCGGCGGCGCTTCTTCCTCGGCGACCGCCTACCGGGACATCAACCGCCAGTTGAGCACGTTCTATGAAACGCCCCCGGAGGACAGGGAAAAAGAGGACTTGAAACGGCAGGGGGCGGAACTGACCGAAAAGCTGGAACGCCAGCGGGAAGCCACGCCCACCGCTGACGAACAAATGGCTCTCTTGGAAAAGTCATACGAGCTTGCCGCCAAATATGCAGGCGGCGACAGGCAGGCGGCACAAGTGCCAGTCGTGGGCGACATCGAAAAGAAGCCGGAAGCGGTGTCTGTGCAGGCAGTACGGGACAACGCCGTTTCAGGGCTGCAACAGCCCATGAGCGATGCCGATTTTATCCGTGCTTACAGCCAGCCACGCAACTACGGCTTCAACACGGCGGTA
>ULXH01004342.1_pt1 | contig 27796 bp, 20 predicted proteins | sample 1961101 | NCBI WGS metagenome assembly ULXH01 (sample SAMEA4835833, study PRJEB28245) | human gut metagenome | biome: gut microbiome; material: fecal sample | place: Denmark | collected 2008 | reverse complement strand
AACAACAACAAAAGTGTAAAGTGAAATCAGTCAAAGTCAAAATCGTCTTACTTCGACCGAAGTAAGCATTCACACCGGTCGATGTGAGCGTTCACATCGGTCGAAGTAAGCGTGCGTATCGGTCGAAGTGAGACGACTTTGTCGAAACAACGTATGACTTTAATATGATACGTACATTTATCAATAACAAATTTTCACTTGCTCCTACCGGAAAAATCGTTTATCTTCGTTTTATCTATTAAAAACGGGAATTATGGGAAGAGTAATTAAACTGATTTTATACTATATAGCTTACCAATTAGCGTTTCAGGGAGTCTTTGCATGCGGATTAGTTCTGCTTACACATATCGATTTTGATCATATCGGAGCCAGCCCCTATTTTACACCGGGCATCATTGCATGTCAGGCACTTGCTACACTTGCCGTAGGAATTCATCTAATGCTGGGAGGGTACGTTTCAAAAGAGAAAAAGAACTTCTCTCTCTGCTCATTAAATAAAATGGTATTCGCCGCATTGTTTATAATAAGCATGGGGTGCTGGACCAACTATCTTAACGAGTTGCTAAATTTACCCAATAACCTGGAAGAGGCATTCGATGCTATGCTTAATTCTCCATTAGGCATATTCTCGATAGTGATATTGGCACCAATAGTAGAAGAATTGCTATTCCGCGGAGCCATACAAGGACATCTTATGAAAATATGGAAGAACCCGAAATGGGCTATACTGGCCTCATCGGTGATATTCGGATTAGTGCATGGCAACCCAGTACAAATCCCCTTTGCCATAGTAACCGGACTAGCGTTGGGATGGGTGTATTATCGCACCGGCAGCCTGTTGCCCGGCATATTGATGCATTTCATAAACAATGGATCGTCGGTAGTGCTTTACTATCTGCTCGGTAAGATCGATACTACTATGTGCGAACAACTCGGTTCTGGCGGCGCCGCATGTCTGGCATTAGCCGGAGCTATAGCCAGCGCAATATGCATATGGTACCTTAACGATAAAAGTTTCAAGTGCCAAGGCGCAGCTTACTCTAATACGGAACATTAATTTGCAAGTTAATGCTTAACTTTGCGGCATGAAAACGTATGTCGATGTAATAGTACCTCTGCCCATAGCGGCACATTATACTTACTCCGTGCCTCCGGAACTAGAAGGAAGGATACACGAAGGAGGCCGAGTTGTTGTTCAGTTCGGAGCGAAAAGGTATTATACCGCCATCGTGGTGAAACTGCATCACACTCCGCCCAAAGCGTACGAAACGAAAGACATTTTTGAACTTATAGACGAAAAGCCTATTCTGCTGAAACAACAGTATGAACTGTGGCGATGGATAGCCGACTATTACTTATGTACGCTTGGCGATGTGTATAAGGCAGCGCTGCCATCGGGCATGAAAATAGAAAGCGAAACAATGGTGGCTCTAAACGAAGAGTTTGAGAGCGACACACCGCTTACACCCAAAGAGCAACAGCTTTTAGGACTGCTGAAAGCTGACGAAGAGCAGTGTATCAACCAGTTGGAGAAGCAAAGTGGACTAAAGAATTTGCTTCCTACCATTAACCTACTGTTAGAAAAAGGAGCTGTGGTGATAAAGGAAGAGTTGAAACGAAGCTATAAGCCTAAGTTGGAAGCCCGTGTGCGACTCACACCTCAGATGCAGAACGAGAAGATGCTGCATATTCAACTCGACATGCTATCGAAAGCTACCAAACAGCAAGCGGTGCTGATGAAATATCTGCAAATGTCGGGATGGACAAATCCGGGATGTTTCTTGAACACCGTTACCAAAAGCGCTTTGATAGAACAGGCGCAGGCTTCGTCGGCCATACTGAACGAACTCGTTAAAAAGCAGATACTCGAAATCTATTTCGAAGAAACCGGACGACTGACGAAAGGAGATGTACAGACCGTGCCGCTAAACCAACTGAGCGACGCTCAGCAAAAGGCATACTCCGCCATACTCGATTCATTCCGCACCAAGAACGTCTGTCTGCTGCACGGTGTAACATCGAGCGGAAAAACAGAGATATACATTCATCTTATAAAACAAGCCATCGATGCCGGAAAGCAGGTGTTGTATCTGCTTCCGGAGATAGCCCTCACCACACAGATTACCGAACGACTGAAACGTGTATTCGGCAACCGACTGGGGGTATATCACTCTAAATTCCCCGATGCCGAACGAGTGGAGATATGGCAAAAACAACTCTCGGCACAACCCTACGATGTAATATTGGGCGTACGCTCATCGGTGTTCCTACCCTTTCAACGATTGGGACTGGTAATAGTGGACGAGGAGCATGAGACTACTTACAAGCAGCAAGACCCTGCCCCGCGCTATCATGCACGTAGCACTGCCATCGTGTTGGCTTCGATGTTCGGTGCCAAAACATTGCTCGGCACAGCCACACCAAGCCTCGAATCGTATTACAATGCTACGCACGGCAAATACGGACTGGTGCAACTCACCGAACGACATAAGCAGATACTGCTTCCGCAGATAGAGGTGGTAGACATAAAGGAACTGGCACGCAAAAAACGAATGACGGCACAGTTCTCGCCACTATTGCTGCAAAAAATTCGTCAGGCACTCGATAATAAAGAGCAGGTTATCCTCTTTCAGAACCGACGAGGTTTTGCGCCGATGATAGAATGCCGCATCTGCGGATGGGTGCCACGCTGCAAAAACTGCGACGTGAGCCTCACCTATCATAAATCGCTACGCCAACTAACGTGTCATTACTGCGGATATACATACGCAGTGCCAGCCTCGTGCCCGGCATGCGGAAGCGTAGAGCTTGAGAACCGCGGATTCGGCACCGAAAAGATAGAGGATGATATCAAACTGATATTCCCCGAAGCTAAAGTAGCACGCATGGACCTCGACACGACACGCTCGCGCACTGCCTACGAAAGAATTATCTCCGACTTTGAACAAGGGCGCACGGATATATTAATAGGTACGCAGATGGTATCGAAAGGACTCGACTTTGACCATGTAAGCGTAGTAGGAATACTAAATGCCGATTCGATGATGAATTATCCAGACTTCCGCTCGTACGAAAGGGCATTTCAGCTCATGGCGCAAGTGGCAGGACGTGCAGGGCGCAAGAACAGACAAGGGCTGGTTGTACTGCAAACCAATTCGCCCGACGAACCTATCATCCATCAGGTAGTAACAAACGACTATGCTTCGCTCTACAAAAGTCAGATGGAAGAACGGAGTCTGTTCAGATACCCTCCTTTCTACCGACTGGTATACGTATACCTGAAGCACCGGAAAGAAGATATCTTGGAGCAGGCAGCCACGCTGATGGCAGGCTATCTGCGAAACGGAATGGGAGAACGAGTGTTAGGCCCCGACAAACCGCCCGTGGCACGCATACAGACTCTTTACATCAAGAAGATAGTGGTGAAGATAGAGCAAACAGCATCGCTGGCGAAAGTAAGGGAGTATCTGCTCGGAGTGCAACAAGCCATAAAAGAGGATGAACGTTTCCGCTCGCTTATAGTATATTACGATGTAGACCCAATGTAATGATACAATGATAATAAAGACCATATAACAATGAATATAGAATTAGACGTACATACGCATACCGTAGCTAGCGGACATGCTTTCAGCACTCTGCAAGAAATGGCGCAAGCGGCAGCCGACAAAGGACTGAAACTATTGGGAATAACCGAACATAGTCCTGGCATTCCCGGCACATGCAACCCTATTTATTTCCGTAATATCCACGTGGTGCCTCGCCAAATGTACGGCATAGAGCTGATGTTAGGAGCCGAAATAAACATCACCGATACAAAAGGAACCCTCGACCTTGATGAGAGTTACCTGAAACTGCTCGACCTTCGCATAGCCGGAATTCACTCGCTATGCTATAGTCAAGGCACCAAAGAAGAGAATACCTACGGCATGGCGCAAGCCATCAGCAACCCATACATTAATATTATAAGTCATCCGGGCGACGGCACAGCCGAATTGAACTTCGAGCCGATAGTATTGGCGGCGAAGGAACATCACACCCTACTTGAGATTAACAACTCATCGCTAAAACCGTCGCGCGGAAAGAAACAGGCTCGCCCTAATAATTTAGAAATACTTCGCCTTTCAAAGAAATACGAAGTACCCGTAATATTAGGTAGCGATGCCCACATTTCGTTCGACATAGCCACCTACGACTATGCCCTACAGTTGGTAGCCGAAACAGAGTTTCCCGAAGAATTGATAATGAACACATCGGTAGAGAAGTTCAAGAGTTACTTGTCGCTATAAGCACATAACTTCGCCAAAACCCTCTATTTTGGCATTTTATCGGCAAAAAACTCACTTTTTATTTGGAAGATACGGCAAAAATGCCTTATCTTTGCACCGCTTTCGTAATGAAGCACGATTGGACTATGGTGTAATGGCAGCACAACAGGTTTTGGTTCTGTTTGTCCAAGTTCGAATCTTGGTAGTCCAACCTAAAGAATCCCCGTCGATTATTTCGATGGGGTTTTTTTATGCCTTTTTCTAAAGTGGACATAAATAAAGGAACGTAAGTCAATAAAGGGAAAATATGAACAACTTGTGATATTATATGAATACGCCTACACGGTGACTAATCAGTAACTTTGCAACTGTATAATAATACAGGTATGAAAAGAATATTGTTCACTTTTTCCTTGACACTTCTTGTTGGATATACTACGGCGCAAGAAACATTGTCATTGAGTCAATGTCTGCAGATGGGCATTGAACGAAATCTAAATTTAAAGACTTACGAGGGTAACGTGCTTAAGGGTAAGCACAATATCAGCGAAAACCGCTCTAGACTGTTGCCGCAAATTAATATAGGCGCAGGACTGAACGATAATTTCACCCCTCCAGTATCAGTAACCGACGGATCGGCATACGGCAAACCGTATAATGTAACCAATACGCTGCAATATAACTCGTCGGCAAGTATTCAACTGCAGATGCCGCTCTACAGCCAGACGGCGCTTACGGCATTGAGCATATCAAAGACTCTTGACCAACTCAACACTCTTTCGTACACCAAGGCAAAAGAGGACCTCATCGTGCAGATAAGCAAGATGTATTATCTGGCACAAAACACTGAAGAACAAATCGGTATTATCAAGGATAATATAAAGCGACTTGAAGAACTGCGCGATATCACTCAGGCTTTCCACGACAACGACATGGCACTTAGCGTAGACGTGAAGCGCGTAAACGTAAACCTTGAAAACCTCAGCGTGCAGTACGATAACGCCAAGGCAATGCTCATTCAACAATATAATATGCTGAAGTATGTCATAGACTATCCTGCCGATAAAGATATCGCTGTAGAAAAGGCCGACATAGAGAAGACCGACATGGCAAACCTGAACGGACTGGACGAAAATCTATCTGAACTTCAGTTGCTAAGACAGCAGCAAACCCTCGCCGAACAGCAGAAGAAGCTTGCCAAGAGCGGTTATATGCCAACGCTTGCCCTTGTAGGCAACTGGACATACACTGCCTATACCGATAAATTCAAGAACTGGTTCCACTCTGGTGAATCAAATCATTGGTATAAATCGAACGGTATCGGACTGACACTGCGCATCCCTATTTTCGACAGCTTTGAGAAACGTTCTAAAGTAAGAAAGGCGCAAATAGACGTAGACAACGCCAAACTATCTTACGAAAACGCACTGAAAGGTATGCAAACACAATATATCAACGCCGTGAACGACCTTGCCAACAATCAGCGCAACTTTAGCAAGCAGCGCGACAACTATCTGCTTGCAGAGGATGTATATAAGGTGACAAGCGACAGATACCGCGAAGGCATAGCCTCGATGACCGAAGTGCTGCAGGATGAAATGAACATGAGTAGCGCTCAGAATAATTATCTCACTGCTCACTTTAACTACCAAGTATCGAATTTGACATTGCTCAAACTCACAGGACAGTTAGACAAACTCACAAAGTAAATTTTGTGAGCGAACAGCCTATAACGATTGGAATTAATCAATTTTGAATTTACAAGCAACATATAACAATGGAAACTAATAACAGTAACAACAATAACGATAAGACCACTCAGTCTACACACGAAGCAACAGCCAAACAGCTTAAAAAACAACGCATACGCCAATTGGCAGTCAGCCTCATCGGAGTGGTTATTCTGGTATGGGGTATCGTAAAGATAGTCTGCATGTTCATGGACTACAAAAACAACGAAAAGAGCGACGATGCCCAGATAGAACAGTATATCTCGCCCATCAATATGCGTGCATCTGGATATATCAAGAAAATCTATTTCAAAGAACATCAAGACGTGAAGAAAGGCGATACCCTGCTCGTACTCGACACACGCGAGTATAGTATCCGTGTAATGGAAGCCGAAGCCGCACTTAAGGACGCTATGGCTGGAGCAAACGTTGTAGACGCATCGCTGCAAACCACACAGACATCGGCCACAGTATACGAAGCTTCTATAGCCGAAATTGAAATTCGTCTTGCCAAACTTGAGAAAGACCGCCAGCGCTATCAGAACCTTGTAGCTCGTAATGCAGCAACACCTATACAGCTTGAACAAATAGAAACTGAATATAACGCAACAAAGAAGAAACTTGATGCCGTACGCCGCCAACAGAAAGCAGCTTACTCGGGCGTAAACGAAGTACAGACACGTAAGAAGAATACAGAAGCTGCCATAGAACGCACTCAGGCTGCTCTTGAAATGGCTAAGCTCAACCTGTCATACTGCGTTGTTACCGCTCCTTGTGACGGAAAGTTAGGCAGACGCGCTCTCGAAGAAGGTCAAGCAGTAAATGCCGGACAAACCATCACCTATATTATACCGAATACAGAGAAATGGGTGATAGCCAACTACAAAGAAACACAAGTAGAGAAATTATATGTAGGTCAGAAGGTCATTATGACCGTCGATGCCTTTAAAGACAAAGAATTTGAAGGCCGCATCACAGCTATTTCTGGTGCTACAGGTTCAAAGTACTCGCTCGTACCTACAGATAACTCTGCCGGCAACTTTGTGAAAATACAGCAGCGCGTACCGGTACGCATAGAGTTTGAAGGTCTCTCTAAGGAAGACAACGAAAAGTTGGCTGCCGGAATGATGGTCGTAGTAAAAGCTCAACTTTAAGAAATGACACAAGCAGAAATATATACGGCAGTGCCCGAGCATATGCCTAAGAACTTCCCGTTCTACAACTGGGTGCCCAAGCCCCTTGGCATCGCCTTCCTCGTCATTCTTTTCATACCTATCATGACGGTAAGCGGTGCATACACCGTCAACAGTAGTGAGATGGTGGGGGGACTCGGTATCCAGTCTGAACACATAGCCTTCATCAGCTTCGTCACATCGATAGGTATGGCGGCGTTCTCGCCGTTCTTTTATTCGCTGGTGAGTGTACGCCGCCAAAAGATGATGAGTCTTGTAGGATTCTCCATTCTGGCAGTGCAGAGCTATATATGTGCCAACACTGATAGTCTGTTCATATTGGCCCTTAACAGCCTCATCATGGGATTCGTAAGACAAACGCTGCTGATGTGCAACCTCTTCACGCTCATCAAGTACGGATTCGGCATTGAGGCAACACGCAACGTAACTCCGGGAAACGAACCTAAAGACGAAGCGGGATGGGATTCCCTCGACACCGAAAAGAAAGCGAGTCAGCCTATCATCTACTTCTTCTTTATGTTACTGGGACAGATAGGTACATGGATTACCGCATGGTTTGCCTACAATTATCATTGGCAGATGGTGTATTACGCTATGCTTGGGTCTATACTCGTGGCATTACTTATCACGTTAGTATGTATGCCTTATAACCCCTACCCCACGAAGCACTGTCCGCTGTCGTTTTCTAAGTTCGGGAATGTAGTAGTGTTCTGCCTGATGTGCTGCTCATTCGTTTACGTTACGGTATATGGCAAGGTGTACGATTGGTATGATAGTCCCAACATCCGTTGGGCAACGGTTATTTGCGTATTGTCATCGCTTTTGTTCTTCTATCTGGAGAAAACACGCCGCTCGCCTTACTTCATGCTCAAGGCATTCAAATCGCGCAGCATACAAGGCGGTATATTGCTCTTCATCGGACTGATGATATGCAACTCCAGCTCTATGCTTGTAAATATATTCGTAGGCGTAGGAATGAAAACCGATCAGATTCAGGTAGCAGCCTTAGGCAACTGGGTTCTATTAGGTTATTTCATAGGCACGGTAATAATACTTATACTCAATAATAAAGGCGTTCACTTTAAATGGTTCTTCGCCCTCGGCTTCCTGCTGATAGCCGCAGCTTCGCTGTTCATGTATTTCGAAGTACAGACAGACGGTATGCTGGAACGCATGAAATGGCCCGTGATAATACGCGCTACAGGAATGATGCTGCTATACTCGCTCATAGCCGTATATGCCAACCAACGTATGCCATATAAGTTGCTTTCTACCTGGGTGTGCATCATGCTTACCGTACGTATGGTGATAGCTCCGGGCATTGGTTCGGCTCTTTATCAAGTAGTTTTCCAGCATCGCCAGCAATACTACATTACTCGCTATGCTCACGACTACGACCGTACTAACGCAGAAACAGCCACTACATACGATATGACCGCACGCGGAATGCAGTATCAAGGCAAGAGCGAAACAGAAGCGCAAAATATGGCAGCCATGTCTACCAAAGGTAAAGTGCAAGTACAAGCTACGCTATCGGCTATCAAAGAAATATCGGGTTGGACAATATACGCTTGTGTTATCCTTGCCGGACTAATGCTTGTGGTACCATGGCCTAAAAGAGATATTTCGAAAGATACCAAAGACTGGTATATCAATTATTGATTTTTATTATTTTGTCATTACTTCCGTTTTTCATTAACTTCGCCACAAACATCTGGAATAAGCAATGAAAAACGGCAGTAATGGCATAAACATACTAGAACAACAAATGGCAAATAATGAGGATATCTGCTGCTCGTGTGGCATTATAGACTCTTTTCCAAAAGCCTTTTTCGAGAATTATAAAGTTGCCGATGTGGGCATCATCGTATGTACATCTGGCAAATTCACCCTCCGTTGTGAAGACGTGGAGTATGTGGTAAATAAGGGCGAAACGGCATTCCTCTCACACAATGTACATTTCTCTATCACCAAACACAGTACAGACTGCTCTGTAGCCATTATCTTGTATCGTGCCGACTCCATACGCGATATTTTGGGTATCACCATAGTAGGAATGAAGTTTATAGAAATGCTCAATCCACGCGATTGCTGGGTGATGCACACCGGACATGAAGACGAGCTGACAAAGTATTCCGAACTATTGGCATTGAACAACAGCAATAATAATATCTTTGCTGCCAACGAGCGCAGACTTCTCTTGTTGTCACTCACCTATAGGCTTTGTAATATATTCCACGAAATATCAAAAGACAATGACAATGCCTCAAGTCGCAAACTTGAAATCTATATGCAACTTATACAGCTCATTGACCAATATTACACCTGCGAGCGTGGCGTACGGTTTTATGCCGACCGTCTGTGCCTGTCGCCAAAATATCTAACCTCGCTCGTCAAATCGGTATCGGACAACAGTGTACAGGAACTTGTATTCAAGGCTATAACAAAAAAAGCTATTTCCCTAATTACCACTACCGATAAGAGTATTAAGGAAATAGCCGATTATCTGAATTTTCCCAATGCGTCAGCCTTCGGCACATTCTTCAAGAAACAAGTGGGAATGTCGCCGATAAACTATAGACAGAAGGAATGTTAGCGTACCGCTTTATTATTCTTTACGTACGGACATAAAAAAAGGAGTACCGCTGTACTCCAACCTTTGTTAACCTTAAATCTAATACTATGAAAAACACTATGCAAATATACGGACTTTCCCGTATCCTCCAAGCGATGAAGGGTAAAAATATATGTTGTATAACACGTTTTAACAAAACCCGCAAATCACAAAAGAGGATTTAACAAACAGAAAGCCACCTCCGCCCACAGCATTTCGCATCGGCAGAGGTGGCTTTAGCCTATATCGTAAAAAGAATTACTTCAGTTCAACGATTTCCTTACGAGCCACTTCAAGAGCTTCGTTTATATTGCTACAGATATTTTCCTTACCCAGCAATTTATAGAATCCTGAGCGCTCTAACACGGCATGAACGCGCGGATTTACACCCGAAAGAATAATATGTATGTTCTCCTTCTGTGACATCTCGCACAGAGTTACGAGGTTATGAATACCTGTAGAATCGATAAACGGTACTCTACGCATACGGATGATACGAATCTTTGGACGATCGCCTATGCTTGCCATGACTTCTTCAAACTTAGTAGCGATACCGAAAAAGTAAGGACCGTTGATTTCGTACACCTCTACACCTTCAGGAATAATAAGATGCTCTTCGTGAACTACCAAGTCTGATTCGTTTTCTGGAGCGATTTCATCTGTAATAACAGAAATCTGAGTAGTCTCCATTACACGTTTCATAAACAATACGCAGGCTATAACCAAACCTACCTCGATAGCTACAGTAAGGTCGAAGATTACTGTCAGGAAGAAAGTGATAAGCAGCACTGTAACGTCCGACTTAGGGTTCTTCAACAAGCCCTTGAACACACGCCATCCGCTCATGTTATACGATACGACAACCAAGACTCCAGCCAAGCACGCCATAGGAATGTATTGTGCCAACGGCATAAGGAAAAGCAGGATAAGCAGCAATACTACCGCATGAACGATACCTGCTATCGGAGTACGTCCGCCGTTGTTGATATTAGTCATGGTACGCGCAATAGCTCCTGTAGCTGGTATACCACCGAAAATAGGAGATGCGATATTAGCGATACCCTGAGCAATAAGCTCGGTATTAGAGTCGTGACGGTCGCCTATCACACCATCGGCAACGGCTGCCGACAGCAATGATTCGATAGCTCCCAACACGGCAATTGTAATAGCTACAGGGAAGAGGTTCTTAATAGCCTCCCAGTTGAGCGACGGCACAGCGGCTTCGGGCAACTCGGCCTTGATGCTGAAACGGTCGCCGATAGTATCAATACAATCGATGCCAGCATACATCTTCATGCAATATACCGCAGCGGTAACCAACACGATAGCTACCAACGAGCCTGGTATCTTTTTAGAGAACTTAGGAGTAATGGCAATGATGAACACGCTGACTACGCTAACCAAGAAGTTCCACCAGTTAACCGTACCGAAATGCTTGAAATAAACCATCCACTTACCAATGAAGTCGCCCGGCACCTTGTCGCCACCAAACTGCAATCCGAATACATCGGCTATCTGGGTAGTGAAAATAGTGACAGCGATACCGCTGGTAAAACCGATAATGATAGGATAAGGAATAAACTTAATGACCGTACCCAACTTAAACACCCCGAGTAAAACAAGCAGCACGCCCGCCATCATGGTGGCAACCATCAATCCCTCGATGCCATACTGCTGAATGATTCCGTAGATAATTACGATAAACGCACCGGTAGGCCCACCAATCTGCACCTTGCTACCACCAAAGAAAGAGATGATAAAACCTGCTACGATAGCTGTGATAATACCCTTTTCCGGACTAACTCCCGAAGCGATACCGAAAGCGATGGCAAGAGGAAGTGCCACGATGCCGACAATTATACCGGCCATCAGGTCGGTAGTGAAATCTGTTTTCGAATAGTTCTTCAATGTAGAAAACAGTTTCGGCTTAAAATCGAATTTCTGCATTTTTTGTATTTTATTGTAAATTTCTGAAAGAGCTGCAAAATTATATAAAATCAGGCACTTATTTAAAGAAAGCCGCAACATATTGCTAAAAAGCCTTATCGTTCATGCTTATGCAATACATATTTCATTCTCCACACCAAGAATGAAAAGATTCTGTCTAAAGTGACATTTTTATGCCAATCTCACTAAATTAAAAACGATAATAGCCTACAGAGTAGCGTTTATTACGTCCATTGAGAATACATTTATACTTATGTAATACACTTTTACTAAATCAGGCAAAACGCATTCTGCTTTCAGTAGAACTTTCCCATGTTTAATATTTTAAAGAATCGGCCTCAAAAGGCATTCTGAAGGGGGTCAAAAAAACAATACGAAAGAATAAAAAAAGAATGTGAGTCGCAAAAAAAAGATTTCGATGAGTAAAGTGAAGCATTGCGATGAGTTGATTGAATCATCGAAATCTTTTTTCCGCACATTAAAGAATAAATTCTATGTGATTAATTTTTACTATTAACTAAACATAGTCTATAATTTAATGCCAATAAGCTATAATAACATTATATTAATCACAATATATAATATAGGTATACTATATAAAAACGTATAGTTCAGACAAATGAAATGAAAATAATTCTTAAAATCAATTTTGTAATAATTACAATTTAAAATATTATCCTTATATTTGTAATATAATAAAACGAAAGAAAAGTATAACCGACTAAATAACTAACGATTATGGGAAGAAGTATTAAAGGAACAAGAACTGAAAAGAATTTGGGAATCTCTTTTGCAGGTGAATCACAAGCAAGAATGCGCTACAACTATTTTGCAAGCGCAGCTAAAAAAGAAGGTTTCGAACAGATTTCGGCTATCTTTACCGAAACTGCCGACCAGGAAAAAGAACACGCTAAGCGTATGTTCAAATGGCTTGAAGGAGGCATGGTAGAAATTACCGCTTCTTATCCGTCGGGAAAAATAGGCACTACACTTGAGAACCTTAAAGCGGCAGCTGCTGGCGAAAAGGAAGAGTGGACGCTGGATTATCCTAAATTTGCCGACATAGCCGATGAAGAAGGTTTTCCTGAAATCGCAAAGATGTATCGCGAAATTGCTGTGGCAGAAAGAGGACACGAAGAAAGATATGCAACTCTGGCCAAGAATGTAGAAGAGGGCAAAGTATTCAAGAAAGATACTGAAGTGGTATGGCAATGCCGCAACTGCGGATACCTGCACGTAGGCACCGAAGCTCCCGAAGTTTGTCCGGCATGTCTGCATCCGCAAGCTTACTTCGAAGTGAAGAAGAATAACTATTGATAGAGAATACCACCACTGTAAAAAGACGTTAGTTCGATATAATCGGCAACTTAATGTGTTGATAATTATATCGAATTAACGTCTTTTCTTGTTTATAATAGCTGCCCTTCTCAAAAAAATCACGAATATTGCAAAACGTACAATCCATTAAACAAAAGACTTATGAGAAAAACACTGATTACTTTATTCTGCTTCTGCTTGGGGTTGCAACTTTTACACGCACAGCGCAACCCGGAACTATCGCTCGATCCATCGAAAGCCGAATGGTTTCGTGAAGCCAAATTCGGAATGTTCATTCACTGGGGCTTATACTCCATGCTGGAAGGCAGCTACAACGGACGAACACTGCCCGACAAGTCACTAAAGAACGGCGACAGTTGGTATGCGGAGTGGATTCACCCACGGCTGGAAATACCTAAGCAAGAATACCAAAAACTGAAAGACCGCTTTAATCCTACAGGCTATAATGCCGAAGAATGGGTACTCGAAGCGAAAAATGCCGGCATCCGCTACATAGTAATTACTTCTAAGCATCACGAAGGGTTTGCTTTATGGGATTCAAAAGTATCAAAATATACCATCGCACACACGCCATATAAAAAGGACTTGCTACAACAGTTAGTAGATGCCTGTAAGAAGCATGACATGAAGTACGGTTTCTACTACTCGCATTGGCTTGATTGGGAAGATCCGGATGCTCCGTTTACACAATGGGAACAGCCGCGACGCTCTGATAGCGATTTCGAGAAGTACTGGCAACGTAAGGTATTGCCTCAAGTAAAAGAACTATTGGTGAAATTTAATCCCGACTTGTTGTGGTTTGATACTTGGGGAGATAATGACCACATCACCCCTCAACGCCGCGATGAGCTGATTCGCCTTATACGTAAGAACAGCAACAAATGCCTCATCAACGGACGAATCTGCTACAGCAATCCGGGAGAAAACATCGACTTTCTGGAGATGGGCGACAATGCTTATCCAAGCAGCATATTAGATCGTCCTTGGCAATCGCCGGCCACCATGCAACATTCATGGGGATATCACGCTAAAGACTTTAATTGGAAATCGGCCGACAAGATGGTGGAATATTTGGTGCAGTGTACTTCGAGAGGCGGAAATTATTTGCTTAACATCGGTCCTAAGGGCGATGGAACCTTGCCTATTCCTGCCGTACGTCGCTTACGCGAAATCGGAGCTTGGATGTTGGCTAACAATGAAGCGATATATGGCACCCAACCTATCCGCATAGATGCTCCTAAAGGAGTATATCTATCGCAAAAGACCGTAGAAGGCAAACATTATATGTATATATTCATGGCGCAACCTATCAGCCAACTTACATTAGCCGTAAACGGAACCGGCGATTGTAAGGTCTTAGAGACAGGGCAACCCATCACTTACAAAAACTACGGAGAAGCTGTTTGCTTAGATATTCCCGAAAATCTGTTCAAAGATTCGTCTCTACAGGTACTGAAATTGGAAATTAAGTAATAATAAAGAAAATAATTACAAGTTATCGCCCATGCGAAAAACAAGATTTCTTCTCGCATGGGCGATAAAACGACGAACTGACGAAGATTTCTTTCGAAAAAGGCGTTTAAAAGTAGAAACACAAAATAAACTGAGGTTCAATAAATTAACACAATATCAACCGATGCGTGAAAAACTTTTTTTATATTTCCTGCAAAAAAGTTACATAAAACATTTGGTAGTTTCAAAAATAGTCGTACCTTTGCAACCGCAATCGAGAGAGAAAGCGACGAAACAAAAACATAATGGTGCGTTAGTTCAGTTGGTTAGAATACATGCCTGTCACGCATGGGGTCACGGGTTCGAGTCCCGTACGCACCGCAGATATCCTACTTCATTTATTTGAAGTGGGATATTTTTTTGTCAAGAAGTTACATTTATATCGCATCTTTAAAGGTGCTAAAGATGAAAAACATTAAAACACATAATACAATGTCGAACATTTCTTCTGCCGCTTTTGCAGACACCAAACCCCATTACAACCTGTTGGACGGGTTGCGCGGAGTAGCCGCACTTATGGTTATGTGGTATCATATCTTCGAGGGATTCGCCACAAGCCCCATTGACCAGAATTTCAATCACGGATATCTGGCTGTAGATTTCTTTTTCGTACTGTCGGGCTTCGTTGTGGGATATGCCTACGATGACCGCTGGAACAAGACTCTTACCATGAAAGGTTTCTTTAAACGCCGCCTTATCCGCCTACACCCCATGATTATTTTAGGAACTGTGTTAGGACTCATCACTTTTATGCTGCAAGGCAGCGTGAAATGGGACGGCACACACGTTGCCACATCTGCTGCCATGCTGGCCATGCTTTGCACATTGTTCCTCATACCTGCCGCTCCAGGAGCTAATAATGAAATACGCGGCAACGGAGAAATGTTCCCCATAAACGGTCCTTATTGGTCGTTGTTCTTCGAATATATCGGGAATATACTATATGCGCTGTTTATTCACCGCATATCAACAAAAGCGCTGGCTACACTAACCGCTGTTATGGGCGTACTGCTGGCATCGTTTGCCATCGGAAATTTCTCGGGAACCGGAAGTTTAGGTGTGGGATGGAGTATGTGCGACTATAATTTCCCCGGTGGAATGCTGCGCATGATGTTTTCTTACTCTGCCGGAATGCTGCTGTCGCGCATCTTCCGCCCTACCCGTATACGCGGAGCGTTCTGGCTATGCAGTGCCATAATCGTAACTATAGTATGCGTGCCTCACATAGGCGGTGAAGCCAATCCGTGGATGAACGGCATTTACGACTCTATATGCGTTATTCTGGTATTTCCTTGCCTTGTATGGCTTGCCGCCTCAGGACAGACTACCGACAAGGCTTCTACAGCCGTTTGCCGCTTCTTAGGCGATATTTCTTATCCGCTCTACGTAGTGCAATATCCCATAATGTATTTATTCTACTCATGGCTATGGAAAGACGGATTAACGTTTCAGCAAGCTTGGCCGGTAGCCTTAGGCGTATATTGCGGAAATATATTGCTGGCATATCTATGCCTGAAGTTATATGATGAACCTGTACGGAAATGGTTCAGAAAAATATGGTAAAAAAAAGGTTGTATGTTTTGACGCATACAACCTTTTTTTGTTGAAAACAGATTATTTCAGATACTCTTTCAAGGTAGAGAGGATTCTTTCTCCACGAAGGTCTCTGTCGATGATAATGCCATCCGGATTAATCACGAACGAAGCGGGGATGGCGCTTACGTTATAGTCTTTAGCTATTTCGCTGTTGCGAATACCCTTCAAATCGGACAGGTTGAGCCATTCTATATTGTATTTCTCTACATCGCTAACCCATCTCTCTCGCTTATCGTCCATCATGAGGGTGATGAAAACTATATTCTTATCTTTCAACGTTTCGTAAGCCTTACGGATGAAAGGTATCTCTTTCTTACACCAGCTGCACCATGATGCGCTGAACTCCAAGAATATGTATTTCCCTTGGAAATCAGAAAGTGAATGTTCTTTTCCGTTCAGGTCTTTAGCGGTAAAGTTGATAGCCAGCTTGCCGGTTGCCACCTTCTGCTCTTTGGCTATATAATTACGGAGTATAGTAAGATAATAAGAGTCTTGTAACGAAGCGTCCATACGTTTGCACAATGTCTCTAACTGCTCTATAGTCAGCCAACCTGAGTAATCGTTCAACAAAGAGGTCATCGCTTCGCTCTTGCTTTTTCCTTTCTCGTTCAACATATATTCGAAAGTTGCAAAAAGAGCCTCGCGCTGCTGAGCTTGCAACTTAGGAGAAGCACTGTTTTTTGCCAAGAACTCTTTTTGTACCTTGTCGCTTGCCTGTTTGTACTTCTTATATGCTTCCGAACCTTTAAACTCGTCTACCAAAGCTTCGTATTCGGCCTGCAACGGAGCATTAGAATAAGTAGCAATATATCTCCGTCCGTCAGCTTTAAAATCAACACCCATATCTCCGGGCTGAAGGTACATATCACTCATGGCTGCGTCTATTCCGTTTGAGTGACGCACGAAGAGAAATCCACGCATACTCTTTTTGAGTCTGCCTTTCAATATAAAGCTATCGTTTTTCACATCGCAACTATCTACCAATCTATTTTCGGGATGTGATGTGTAAAGATAAGCACGTCCGCCGTTAAATCCCTGAAGACTTCCTTTAAGCGTGAAAGGAGAAGTGTTCATCTCTTCCAAATGTTTCGCTACGGTTTTTATCATATTTTCTCCGCGCAAGTTGTTGGCTACAATTTTACCTTCTGGCGAAATCAAGAAAATCATAGGAATGCCGTGCACGTTATAAGCGTCGGTTACTTCCGAATTAAAAGCTTTCAAATCGGAAATTACCGGCCAAGGCAAGTTAAGCTCTTTCACGTCTTTTTCCCATTTCTCCTTTTTATCGTCAAGGTTAATGGTGAACATCTGGAAGTTCTTATCGTCTTTATGGGCTTCGTATACCTTCTTCAGGAAAGGAATCTCTTTCTTGCACCAGCCGCACCAAGATGCGCTGAATTCCATAAGCACATACTTACCGCAATAGTCGGACAGACGATACTGCTTGCCGTTAATGTCGGATAGACAGAAATCGTAAGCATTGCTACCCACCGCTATTTTCTCCTGACGGGCCAACTCATCTTTACAGTATTTGATGTAAACATTGCTATCCATAGATGGAGAGAACTTTGCCAACGCAGTTTTCAGCTTTTTAGAGTCATTCATCAGATAGTCGTAAACGTAGTATGCCACTACCTTACTTTCCGCAAAATTAGGCAGTTGCATGATATACGAATAGACATCATCGAACGATTGTTTATATAATACTTCCAACGAATCTCTCAAAGCCTTGTTGCCGAAAGCCTTTCCATACTGATAACGAAGTGAAGCATATCTGCTGAATACGGGCTTTCCTTCTTTTTCGATACGTTGGTATTCATCGTTAGTAGATGAACCGGTGATGGTTAAACTACGCAGATCTTTTCCTTTTACCTGCACGCGCGGTGAGTTATCGAGGAAGATACTGAATGTACCAATAAAATCTTCTTTACTCTTATATAAAGAATATGTCACCAAACAAGGGTCTTTCAACTTACCGGTATGCACTGTCTTTCCACCTTTCAGCTGCAGAGTATCAGTAAACCAAGCGGTAGTGTTAGGTACTCGCTCGCTCACCATAATCCTGCCATCCGACTGATTGCCTAACTGAATGTTTACTTTATAACCATTCTCTTTTTGCGCCTGCATACCTCCCGACAGTAACGTCAGGAGGAAAAATAAGCATATAGATTTCAGTTTCATAATTCTGTTTCGTTAATCGGGTATATACCATTGTATACCAACCTTATAGTTTATCATAGTCACATTGCCAAAGGCTGCTTCTTTCTTACTGCCATCAATAATGGCACCGTCGCCTACTACTGATACATCCAATAACATAAAGTCACACTTAGACGGATCGTTGCTGTTTTCTACGGCTACGGCTAATTGTTCATGATTCATCGGATTAAGAGCGATAGCCTTGATAGTACGGTCAAAATGACACCCCTCTAATTTCTTCACAGTATTTCCGTCGGTACTGTAGTTGTAAGCATAAAGTTCATTGCCCGAAGTGAAGTAAACATACGGACGGTTCTTACAAATAGCCCATTTTGTATTTTCCTTAATCAATGACGGTTCTGGGAATACTCTTTCATTTTCCGATCCATATACTTTAGTTCTCCATCCGTTAAAATAAAAGTTATGCACATAGTATTGTCCGTCATTACCTTTCAAGAAGGTGATAAATCTGTCAAGAGGTGCATATGTATATGTTGGACCACCGGCAATCAGAGTCTTGCCCATATTGTTAGGATTAAACTTCTTACCACTATCGTTCTTATAATTGAAATCCTGTATTTCTCCGTTACGTATCAGTTTATAACTCTGACTCTTCAAATCAAAAGTAATGATATCGCTTGAGTACATAATATTACCGCGAATTGTAATGGGGCTTAATTCATAATCACCCGGTACCGGCATACGTACAAACTTACCTTCATGGTAATTCGCATCCCAAGTGTTTTCAACATAACGCGTATACAGTTTTCCATTACTGAACAGATAATCCCTGTTCATTACACACTCCAAATTTGTCGGCGCAAAATTATCTGGCATTCCTTCCAAGAATTCATCTTTAGTATATACTACCCGCTTCAAGCTGTTTCCATCCAAATCGAGTGAATAATTAGGACCTTGGGGCAATCCGATAAACACTTCACCTGTTACTTCACTATACGGAGTCCAGTGTTCTTTTACCATTACTGCTCCCTTAGGCAACTTTTCACCATTTGCGGTTTTGTATATGTTGCTATACAAAAGACCATCTTCACGTATAAACGATAAGTCAGAATAATCCGGTTCATCGCTCAATACAAACCAGCCTGCAGCCAATTCTGATGTTACATCAAGGGTAAACATCTTCATAGTGCGTACACCCGATTCTTTATCGATTACCGAAAAATCGGCATATTGTCCAGGTTTTACATCCAAAGTGACTATTATATCCAAATCTTTTTCTGTTGAAATCACTTTGTTATTTACTCGCCATTCGTAAGAAACATCTTTCAATTCTCCATCGGGCCATTCCAATGTTACCGGAATCTGTAACTGCGTGTTAACATAAGCGGTACATTTTTCTGGAATGCCGGAAATAACAGGTCGAGGCAAAGAACTGTAATCGTAGTTGCCTTTATCTTTGTAACAACAAGATAAACCTACAGTTAAAAGCAATAGGCATATATTGATTAGTAACTTTTTCATAATCTATCTTAGTTTTTAATTATCCAACAATAGGTACAGTCATCTGTTCTCCGTTATCTTCTGTTTGAGGATGTTCTATCAACCAATATTTAAACATGGTTACGTATCCACGCATATCAGAATATTCCATCTTACCACCATCTTTAACTAAAGTAAGATCATCCTTACCAGTTACTTGAATAAACAAACGGAATTTCTTATCGCTGTATATTCCCAATCCGCTACTAATATGCCATGAGTCCCACCAAGTTGGTTGAGTAAGCTTATCAGTAATGACAAGTTTTGCCTTACGATTATTTATCAGACCCGGTTTAAAATCCGACGATTCTTTTACAGCGAAGATAGCTTTTACACTTTTTCCGCTGAGTGATGCAGATTTCATGACGTGTACTTTTAAGAAACCAATGCTGTCGTTAGCTTTTACAATCAACTCATCAGAAGAAATTTTAAAGTCTCTTCCTTCTTGAGCTGTACTTTCTTCGGGTACGAACTTAACAGAGAAATGACGGTCTCTGTCTTCAAGCCGAGAAATGATATTCAGTTTTATATCAACCTCTCCTTCGGTCAAGGAAGGATCGTATGCAAAAGAGAACGTAGTACTATCGTTTTCACTCTTATTGAAGTGGATATAATTCTCCGACTGATAAGTGTCAAAGCCTTCTTGCGAACATCCGTAGAACGCTCCTATACAAACAACCAGAAGGAGGTATATTATTTGTTTCTTTTTCATAATTCATTAATATTTTAGATAATCTTCAATACGGTTTCCAAATTCTACTTCATTGGCACTCATAGGCAAACATCTCTGTTGCTGTGTAAGTTGCAAATCCTGACCATTTCTTGGAATTGCCAAGTTATGGCTCTTGTACCAATAGAACATTTGTCCTTCACCTAAGAATTCGCGCTTAGCTTCTGTTGTCAAGTCTTTAACAAAAGCTTCGTAAGAATCTGTTTTCACCGTCTGAGATGCGCCTCTCATCTTACGTACTTTTTTCAAATATTCTACAGCTTCATCTTTATTAGACTCATAGCTACAGTCGGCAGCGATAAAGTACATTTCTGTCAAGCGAATCATAGGGATTATACCTGAATTAGAAGTACTGCTACTTGTCTTGGCGTACTTATAACTGATTGTTTTATTGTTATTTGTGCTTTCACCTATAAGATTCTTTCTGAAATCGTCTGCATCAGGATATAATTCATTGGGATTTAGAAGAATCAAGCTGTTTTGACTGCTCGCATCATATCCGTAGAAGTTAGATTTTACATCTAATCCTTCAAGTGCAAAAATTAACTCATTTTGCATTACCACATCACGCTTACTCAATTCTACAGTAAAATCGCTTTCTTTAGTGAAAGTAAAGCGTCCTTCGTCGGCAGCCGCAATAACTTCCTTAGCATACTGAAGAGCCAATTCATTGTTGCCCATATAGTAATATATGCGTGCCATCAAAGCGGTTACCGCAAAATAGTTCATACGGTAAGCACGATAAGACGCAAAAGTATCGTTATTGTCTTGCGGCTGTACGAAATGGTAAATTGGGTCTTTGAAGTTATCATAGAACACAGGGTCTATGTCTTTCAACAAGCCACGAGCAGTCTCCAAGTCGGCAAGAATCTTTCCTAAGATTTCTTTAGTCTTTAACTGAGGATGAATTCTCTGCTTAAAACTTTCTGCATAAGGTATACCCATTGCATCAGGATATTCCTTGTAATTTAAGGCAAACCCGCGCAACAAGTCGAAGTGAAGGTAAGCACGCAGGGCCAACGCTTCTCCTTTGATAAGTGCATAGTGATTGTCAGCAAACTCTTCAGGCTGACGCTCAGCGAGTTTTTCCAGTAATATGTTACAGTTGGCAATGGTATTGTAATTGCCCAACCAAATGTTATCAATTACATCGCGTACGTTTCCGTTCTCGTAATTGTATAGGCTTGCCTCATAAAGTAAATGAGACTTATTGGTATACGTAGTATAATATTGAGCCAAAACATCCATTAAACCGAAAGTAAGATTACATCCGTAAGTATTAGCTTCGGTCATAGAAATATAGATACCATACAGAACCGATTCATATCCATCAGTGGTACTGAATATTTTTTCTGCACTGACTTGTGCCTGAGGTATAACATCCAACCAATCGTTACAGCTTGTTGTTGAGAAAGTAAGGCAGGCACCGAGTAATAAACTTGCTATTTTATTTCTTTTCATTGTAGTGTTCTTTTAGAATTGTACTTGTACGCCAAAATTGAATGTATGCGAGAACGGGTAGTCAAGACCTCTTTCTCGTTTAATAGAAGACCAATAAGCAAGGTCTTCAACCAAGAAAGTAAATTTCAGACGCTCCATAGCCCATTTACGAGACAACTTAGTGGGTACTGTATAGGCGATGCTCAACGATTTGAACTGAAGGACATTATTATCCTGAATCATACGTGAAGTCAACTCTGTACGGCTGTTATCACGTATGTCTTTGAAGAATGCTACATCGCCAGGCTCTTTCCAACGGTCGTACAATACACGGCGGTCGGCATTATATATCAAGCTGGCATTTTCTACACGGTCTACCAAAGTCTGGTTATATAGTTGCCCTCCGCATTCGTACAAGAAACTCATGTTTACATTAAAGCCTTTCCAGTCAGCGTTCATACCGAATGAACCCTGTACCTTAGGAGCAGTATCACCACATGCCACCTTATTGGCTGCACTCCACTTATAAGTAGGATTTCCGTTCAAGTCGAGATAAACTTCTTTACCATTCATCGGATTTATACCCAACGAACGAACAGCATAAATGGTTGTTGTTGATTCACCTTCCTTAAACTGCACCTGTGGCTTAGCAGTTTCATAGCGTTTTCCGTATTCTGCCTGATAGTTATCTTGGTCTTTATCAATCTTCTCATTACGCGCTTTCAACGAGTTCGAAATTTCCTTGATAATGTTCTTGTTATGAGCCATAGTTCCGAATACAGACACGGTCAAGTCCTTAGAACGATAAGGGAATGCTCGCAAATTCAATTCGTATCCTCTGTTTGTCAGTTTACCTACATTTGCACGGTAATAAGCGAAACCGCTTGACTGAGGCAGTGTTACGTTAGAAAGCAAGTTGTTTGTCAGTTTATCATAATAGCTGAAGCGTGCGGAAATTAATCCTTTAAGGAATTCTGCTTCCAAATTCACATCCCATGAACGTGTCTTTTCCCATTTTAACTCATCGTTTCCATAGGTTGTAATAATAGCTCCTAAGCCACCGCCATAGTATTTACCTTTATAGTAGTTGAACATATTCTGTGCTTCGTACGGAGAGAAAGAAGCCTTACCTGTTTCACCAATATTGGTAGTAAGTTTCAAATGATTAACAATGTCTTTTATGCTGAACCATTTCTGATTATGTATGTTCCAACCAATACCTGCCGACCAGAACGGAGCGAAATGAGAATCCTTACCAAATGAAGAAGAACCGTCCAAACGCCCTGACAAATCGAACAAATAGATATTATTATAAGTATAGTTGAAGTTTACAAACGAACCAAACAGACGCGACAAACCCTCTTCGCCATCGGGTGACTGATTCAAGAACTCCTTACCGAAAGATACATAATCCATATTACCAGAAGGGAAGCCTATTACAGAGAATCCTACATTTGCATATTTGTTTTCTGTAACATTGACACCTAAAGCCGCATTCAGAAAGTGAGGACCGAAGTTCTGACTGTAAGTCATCAACGCATTGGCATCTAATGTATGGCTACGCTGGTCGTAGTTATGTGCTTCGCCCCTTTTCAATACTCCTTCTCCATCTGTATAATTAGAGATATTGTAGCGTACTGATGCCGGATCAATAAAACTGTAATCATGATCATTACGCATAGAATATGATATCTGTCCCTTAAAACGGAAATGGTCTGTAATATACCATTCAACGTTGAAGTTGTCTGTTACTTCAAGATATTCAGATTCATCACGGTTGTTCAACTGTGCTTCAACCAAAGGGTTACGTAATACATAAGTAGTAGCAACATACTTTTAATATTGCTTAATCATATTACCGTTATCATCATAAACAGGCCAATAAGGATTCGTTTTTAAATATTCAGAGAATGAGCCATAAGGTGATTCCTGTGACTTTACTTTGGATACCGACAAGTTATTTCTGAACAATACTTTATCCTTCCAGTTATACTGAAGATTCACATCAATGCCCAAACGGTCACGAAAAGAATCCTTCATCACACCTGGATTATTCTGATAGTTGGCCGAAATGCCATAGCGGATATTTCTATCACCACCTTCCAAATATAAAGAGTGCTTTTGTCCCATTACAGTATGAATAGGCTGAGAGAGCCAGTAGGTATCTACTCCTCTCTTTACGTTGCGCAAACGCAAAGAATAGTCCATATCCAATTTTTGCTGTGTGAATGGGTCGGTAGATTCATATTCACCTGCAAGACGTTCCGCTTCCAACTTCTCGGCAGCGTTCATCAGGTTATAATCGCGCAAGTCGGGAGTCTGTACAAGTCCGTCGAATTTATAGCTTATGCGCAAACGTCCTTGCTCCGGAGCTTTAGTAGTAATAACTACCACACCGTTGGCAGCACGCGATCCGTAAATAGCGGTAGCCGACGCATCTTTCAAAATAGTTACGCTGGCTACACGGTCCATATTCAAGTCGTATACTTTTTCTGCTGTTACTTCATAACCATCCAATATAAAAGTCGGCTGATTAGGATCGTTCTTAAGATTTGTTTCAGAAATAGAGCCGAAACCAGAGTCACCACGAATACGCATCTTAGGAACCGAATTTGGGTTTGAACCGGCAGAGATATCTTCTTGCAGCTTAAAAGAAGGGTCGAACACCTGCAAAGCGCTCATCAAGTTGGTATTAGAAACCTTTTCCAAATCAGCCTTAGCAACACTGATAGCGTTGCCGGTAAAGCTCTGCTTGTTTTTGGTATAATAACCGTTCACTACAACTTCGTCCATAGCTTCGGCATCCTCAACAAGAGTGATATTCAGATTATCTTGGCCCTTAAAAAGAACAACCTGAGTTTTCATACCAATGAAAGACACAATCAGATGCTGACCAGGCTTTGCCTTAAGTGTAAACTTACCGTTCATATCGGTAGTGGCACCCACATTTTTTTCTTCCTTTACAGCAACGTTTACACCAGGCAGCGGATCGCCCAGACCGTCAACAACTTTACCATTTACCTGTTTCTTATCTCCATCTTTATGGCGAATGCGGTAAAGAGTTATAGTATTATCATCGATGTTATATCCAAATCCGGCTGACTTAAAGATACGGTCAAGAACGTTTATCAAAGACTCGTTCTTTGCTGTTACGTTAATAGAAGGTATACTTTTAATCTGCTCATTATTATACACGAAATTCAGCTTTGTCTGATGATGCAAAGCATCGAATAATTCTTTAACAGAAGCCTCTTTTAATTGAAGTGTTACTTTTTGTGTCCTGGCATTCTGCGCCCATAGCACACAGGGAAACAGACACCCCATCAATAAGAAAATCAAATATTTCCTTTTTTTCATAATGACTTGATTTTATTGTTATATATCAGATTATTTATTCCTTGTTTGCTACATGTATAACTCTGTCGTTTAACGTGATTTTGATGCCTACTGTCAGGCTTATAGAATTCAAAAGAGGATGTATTTTGCCGTATCTGCTCATATTGCCGGTAAAATGAAGCTTCTTCAACTCTGGGTCATCGAAGACCACTTTTACTCCATACCAATGCGAGAGCGTGCTCATTATTTCGCTTAAAGTCTCATTGTCGAAAATAAAACGGCCATCATGCCAAGCTACGTAAGGCGTTACATCTACTTGCTTAATATCGACCTTCGATGTTTGATTGTGGAATGTCAAGCACTCTGATGGACGAATTGGATATTCTTTTTCCTCGGATAGAACACCGATACTACCTTCTACCAAAACAACTTTTGTAGACGAAGACGAGTATGTATTTACATTAAACGTTGTTCCATATTGCTTAATCGCAACATTATCTGTCAGTACCTTGAAAGGACGTGTTTCATCCTTTGCTACTTTAAAGAAAGCTTCGCCTTTTAGATATACTACTCTTTCCTTATTAGAAAAGTGCACAGGAAAGCGGAGGGTAGTGTTATAGTTAAGGTGTACATGTGTTCCGTCTTCCAACGTGATTTGGAATTCACCGTTTCCTAATGTTTGCAACTCATAAGGCTCTTCTTTAGCCTGCGAATCAGTTGTTTCCTCATCAGAAGATTTCGCTTTCATTATGATTCCTTTAGATGTAGGAAGTATATTCTGTTCTTCCTTCTCCAATAAACCTTCTTTCAGTGTCTCTTCGTTCAGATCCATAGTCTTACCCTCCGCAGTTCTAAATACCGCTCCGGTAGAGCCGGGAACAATAACTGCAGTTAAATTGCATTGTGAGCTTTGATATTCGCTATATAAAATAGTTCCTGCTATAACCAAAGGAAGAATCAATATCGCAGCGTATTTAAGAAATCTATGGAATAATGTAGGCTGTATGCGCAGAGTTGCTTTTTGGAACTTTTTCCAAGCCTTATCAGAATCTATGCGTTTGTATGCTTTATATGAATTGACATCGAAATATTCTCCTCTCAATTCATCATATAGACGATGGTTGCGTTCTGATTCATCAAGCCAAGCTTGAAGTTGCTTCTGTTCTTCACCAGTTAACTTCTCGCCTAATAATTGGCGAGAGATGATTTTTTCTATATTAGAAGTCCGTAGCATATTTAATTCTTAATTTATATAAAAGACAATCCAGAATTACAAATGAGGGACAAAACTAAAAAAAACAATAAAAGAACAGCTATTTTTATCAATTAAGTAGAAAAACGATACTAAAATGCCGGATATAAATACACTATTTATAATGCAACAACAAAGAATACCCTAAACGATTTTAAGGTTTAAACACATATGCCTTATCAATTGCTAATTTCGTGCGTGTGTTGCCAAATTGATAGGAAATCGTAATGGCATAATGGCTTATTTTAGTTATTATTTAAAGAGAAGTAAAAGCAATGCAAGCATTTCGCTATACGTCATCTTAATGCCTGTATCGTCTTTTAAAAAGCGCATAGCCCGTTTTTTCTGAGTCTTGACCGTTTCAATGGAAATACTTAAAATCTGCGCTATCTCTTCATTCTTTTTCCCGTCCATATACATCAGAAATATTTCCCTGCATTTTTTCGGCAGACGATCAATAGCAAGATAAAGTTGACGATAGATTTCTTCTTTTTGGTAATCGGCTTCTGGAAATTCCAATTCATCTTCATTCTTCACGAGGTCTACATAACGCTGCTCTACCTCTTGGTGCTTAATAACGTTTAGAACGGCGTTATAAACCGCATTATAGAGATAAGTCCGGAATGAAACGTACGATGCGAATTGAATTTTCTTGTTCCACATAGAGACGAAAAGATCTTGCACAACGTCTTCAGCTTCATCTTGCTTACTGATAAACCTCATGGCATAATTTACTAATGCCCGATAATATAAGCGATATAAAGTCTGATAGGCTTTGGGCTCCTGACGATTGATTGCTTCAATGAAAAGAATTTCGTCTTGTTCCATGGCTTTTACACTGTGCATTGTTAGACAAAAATAATAGATTTGTTTGAATTTGCCATAAAAAAACGTTCAGAAATAAGAAACTGTTCTTTTATTATCGCAAATATTTATCATATGATTTTTCACACACAAAAATAACCATACCACATATAACGAGTTTTAAGGCTCTCCATGACAAGATTTATCACTCATTGGAAACTTTACTAAGATAAAAACAAATGAAAAATAAAAGAAATAAAGCGTCAGCTTAAGCTTATAAAATCGAATGATACCACAAACCTGAAGATAATATATAAATAAGGTATCTGGAAAGCAC